>Ga0209117_1000037_pt1 | contig 123029 bp, 96 predicted proteins | sample BlaSpr_A8_OM2_M2_FD_187978 | JGI IMG/M metagenome (GOLD analysis project Ga0209117, IMG submission 187978) | Forest soil microbial communities from Thunder Bay, Ontario, Canada - Black Spruce, Ontario site 2_A8_OM2_M2 (SPAdes) (version 2) | ecosystem: Environmental > Terrestrial > Soil > Boreal... | reverse complement strand
GAGTGTCGCGTAGGTACCGAAGTAGCTGTAGCAAACCTGCCGAAGGCCTGTCGCAAAGCAGCCGACGGCGTTTTGTCGTCTAGCAGCCGAACTTGCACAACAAATTGGGGTGGCTAGCGGGATTTGAACCCGCGACAGCCAGATCCACAATCTGGTGCTCTACCGTGCTGAGCTATAGCCACCGCAGTGCGGGCCCAAGCGCCGGCGGCCCGGAAACGAACCCCGATTTTACCCGCCCCCGTTGTCAGACAATGGATAGCGATGCCAACGACAGCCGAGTTCGATCAGACGATCAAGTCGGGCGAGCTCATCGAGTCCCCAAAGGAGATGACTCCCGAGTACCTGCGGGAGCTCAAGCACACCCTGATCGTCTCCGGCGACACCGAGCTGATCTCCGCTCCGGCCTACTACCTGGCGGCTAAGCGGGCACCATCCATCAACGCCTTCATGACCGGTATCGCGATCATCCAGGACGAGCTGGCGCATGCGCACATCGCGTACCACATACTCGAGGAGCTCGGCGAGGACCAGGAGAAACTGATCTTCAGCCGCGACCCGAAGAGCTTTCGCTATCCCTATGCATTCGACGTCCCCCTCGACTCGTGGACGGAGCTGGTGGTCGCCAACGGGATGTACGACCAGGCCGGCTTCTGCCTGCTCGGCGACATCCACGACAAGTGCTCTTACGGTCCGTGGAAGCGCGGCCTCAACAAGGTGATGGCAGAGGAGAACTTCCACCTTCGCAACGGCCGGACGTGGATGAAGCGCATCAGCGCCGCGGGCGGTTCGGCCAAGGATGAGCTGCAGCGTGCTGTGGACTGGATGTTCCCGCTCAGCGTCGAATGGTTTGGCCTGCCGGACGACCTGAAGATGCACTCGACGCAGCTCGAGTACCGGCTCAAGGGCCTGACCAACGATCAGCTGCGGCAGTGGTGGCTCTCAACTGTGGTGCCCTTCTGCGAGCAGATCGGGATCAAGGTTCCCGCGCACAAGGAGACAAGGGACGGCAAGGAAGTGTGGGACCTGGACTACCCGTTCCCGTGTGAATTCGACGCCGAGGCGAAGCGTTGGGATTTCAAGCAGCCGAGCAGCTGGGATGAGGTGCTCGTGCGCTGGCGGGCGCGCGGACCTCGGAACATCGAGATGGTCGCCATGTTCCAGGAGGAGTTCCACAAGTTCCGGAAGACCCACCACAGGAACGGGTCATGAACGAGGGGCTCTGGGCTGCGCTCGCCGAGGTGCAGGACCCTGAGATGCCGGTGAATCTCGTCGACCTGGGCGTGATCTACGGAATCACCGAGCACGACGGCGCCGTGGAGGTCGACCTCACCTTCACCGCCATGGGCTGCCCGGCTTCGGATTTCATCCTCGAGGACGTGCGCGACCGATTGCTGCGAGAGGCCGGCGTGCGCGAGGTGCGCGTCAATGTCGTGTGGGATCCACCCTGGACGAGCGCCCGCATGACCGAAGCCGGCCGCGATGCGCTCGAGTCCTGGGGCCTGGCTGTTTGAGCACGAAATACAAACGAGTCAGCGGTGACGCCGTGGAGTACGAGGTCTACGCCCGCAAGACCCGCGCCGAGCCGCTGCACCAGGTGGGCAGCGTGGTCGCTCCGGATGACGACCTCGCGGCCGCATATGCGCGCGCGACCTATGACGAGGAACGATGGATTGAGATGACCATCGTGCGCAAGGACCACGTCATCGCTTTGTGGCAGCCGGGCGAAACCTCGGAGACGTGAGCCTCTCCGACCTGGTTCTCAGCATCGCCGACAACAAGCAGATGCTCGGCCTCCGCTACGCGGAGTGGGCCACTCGCGCGCCGTCGCTAGAAGCCGACATCGCGGCCGCGGCGATGGGCCTCGACGACCTCGGCCACAGCCGCGTCCTGTATGGCTGTCTCGAGCCGCTCGGTGAGGACCCCCGCGGGCCCGACCGTGAGTCCGACCCGGCCAGCCTTCGCGCTCTCCCCTACTTCGACGAGCCCTGGACCGAATGGGGACAGTTCGTCGCCGCCAACGCCATCCTCGACACCGCCTTCACCGTGATGATCGAGGCCTGCGTGAACGGATCGGTCGAGGTGCTACAGCACCGGCTCCGCAAGATGCTTATGGAGGAGCGCTACCACTTCCTCCATGGACGCAGCTGGCTCAAGTCAGGCATCAGAGCCGAGCCGCTGCGTCAGGCGTGGCAGGAGGCAATCGAGTGGTTTGGGCCGCCCGATGGCGAGACCGCCCAGCTCCATAAGGACGGCCGGCTGAGCCTGGGCCCCAAGGAGCTGGGGGCGCGTCTGCAGGAGCGCCTCGAAACCAAAGCGCCCGACACCAAGATCGACTGGAAAAAGTGGGATCCGGTACGGCGTCGCGGCCGGTCGGGCGCCATCGATGAGCGAACCTTCGCCATGCTCCGCGGCCTCGAGGAGAAGCGGTTTGCCGCCCAGTCGAAAGAAGCCTGAAACGCGCATCGCGCCGAAGTGCCCACACTGCGGCGCACGCGACGCCAGGGTCATCTCGCTTTTCGGCACGCAGGCGATGACGCTCCAGTACCGCTGCCGGAAGTGCGGCACGCTGTTTGAAGCGATCAAGTACGCCTAACGCGCTGAGGCCTCGACGGGCGCCAAGAGGACGTGGTTGATGCCGTCGCGACCCGACTCGACCTCTGCTCCGAGCCCGTCGAATCCGCAGTAGTCCAACAGGGTGCGCATCACCGGCGGCGGGTAGTAATTGGCCCGGTAGCCCATGGCCACGCCGCCGACCGCATAAGCGGCCGGGGTGAAGCAATCCGTCACGAGAAGGCCGTCCGGTCGCAGGTTCGCCCGCAGCCAGCGCAGGTGTTCGAGCATCGGCAGCTTGGGCAGCCACGAGGAGAGGCCGATGAACAAACCGACATCGAAAGGCCCGTGCTGCTGGCATTCGTTGCGCATCGCGGCCGCGGTCAAATCGCCGCGAATGAATCGAAACTCGAGCCCGATGCGCTCGGCGGCGGCAGTCAGCTCGGAGCCGAGATCGCCTGCGGGGTCCAGGTCCGCTGCCACCAGCACAGCGCGGCTGACGAGCTCTGGGCTCTCAACCGCCAGTCGCGCCAGCGGACGGAGCAGGTCGTAGGCGAAGCCACTCGGCGCGGTGAAGATGCGCACCTCTTTTCCCGCGGACAGGCGCGCACGGAGCTCCGTCTCGATTCGCCGCTCCAGGATGGCCAGCCGGTCGCGCACCGCACGGTGCAGCGGATAGCCGTAGAACGCTCGATCCACGAGCGATGGATGCGGCGGCTGGTCGTAGATGAACCGCATGACGCCGGCCGAATAACCGTCCCGCAGAAAAGTGCGCCCGGGTGCGCTCAAAGGAAACAGCGGTTCGCGCCAAGCGCCGTCGAAGAAGTGGCGCACGAGGTACCGACCCAGATACCCGTAGCTGAGCACGCGCCTCGCGACGCTGCGCCGGCCGATCGCTTCGTGCAGCGCCCCGGCCCGCGCTGAGTTGCTCGAGGCGGCGGGCAAACTGGGCGCGATCGCCTCGGCAGCGGCCGAAAGAACCGCCCCTGGGCGCATCGACCCCACCTCGATGACATGCACCGACGCCGGCCCTTTGTTTCGTCTCATCACCTCGAGCACGCGCACGTAGCCATCGCGCGCGGTGGCGAGATCGACCGGGTTTTCGTGGCGGTCGACCTTCGCGCCGCGAGCCGCGACCCGGTCGACCGCGGCGTCGGGCGTCAGGTCTAAGAAGACGGCCTGATCCGGCATCCAGACGCCCTGCCACCGTGCCACCCTCGCGGTAAGCGCCAAGGCCTCGGCGGTGGCGAGGCTGGGAAGGTGGCGGCGGCTCTCCGGCCCCAGGCGAGTGCCTTGCAGCAGATGCTGGAACGCGTGGTCGATGTCGTCCACCGAGGGCGGGTCACCGGCAGGCCCGCGGTAGTTGAAAGCGCGACCGGCGCCCGACAAGAGTAGGTTGCCGTCGCTGACCATCACATCGACGTGGTACTTCTTCGAGAGCTTGACCGCGGCGTTGTCCTGTAGAAGCATCTGGAACACCTTGGCCGCGGGGTAGAGCGCCTTGTGCTCGACGACCAACCGCGAGACCTTCCGAAAGAATCGATTCAGTCGGGCCGCGATGGCATAACCGTGAGGGTGGAAGCCGGGACCGGCAAGGTCGATGTCCGGGGAGCGAATCCACATCTCATCCGCGACGGCGGAGCCCGCCACCAGACCTCGCTCCGCTGCGACGACCGCGGCGAGCGACGCTGCCAGCGTGCTCTTGCCGCTCCCGTCGATGCCGACGATCGCGATCTGGATCGTCAAGAGGCCTGACCCGGAACAAACGCGAGGACGCCGCCAACGTCGAGCCTCAGCCAGCCGGTGGCTTTTTCGGGGTCTTCGTCAAGGAAGAACTCGACCGAGTCGCGGTCGAGGAGACGCAGGGCGAACGAATCGCCGGCCTCGAGCCGGCGCCGGAATGGACGGCCCAGGCGCGGCACCACGGTGAGGCCGATGGCCTCGTCGCCCATGGCCACGCCCGGATCCGGCAGCGGCGGCAAGGGCAGGTTCAAGGCCGCGAGTGCAAGCAGCCGAATCTGGCGTGCGCCATCGATCTCGACCATCGCGCAGCGTGATCTTGACACCGTGCCCACCAACATCCGCGCGGCGCCAAAAACCACGTACTCGAACGCATTGACACGCTCGAGGCCCACCAACGACGCGGCACGCCTGCGCCCCAGCATGTGGCGCTCGCGCCAACGCGAGATGTCGCCGGGCACGAGGCCCCATTGCCCAAGACCGCACATCGTGACCGCATGTCGCGTTGCGGTGCCGCCGCCCGGCAGGCCGTGTGCGCACCGAATCACAGCGACCGGCTTGGTCACGTTCCGCGCCAGTCCGTCGCCCACCTGACGCGCCGCTGCAAGCGGATCCCGCGGAATGCCGAGCCCACGCGCGACGACGTTGCCGGATCCCATCCTCAGCGCCGCCAGCCTCACCAGTTCGGGACCCGGCGGAGCGGCTGGAAAGGCTTCCAGCACTCCCTCGACGACCGCTCTCAGCGTGCCGCCCCCACCGGCGGCCACGACCAGAGAGGGCCGCGGCGCCGCGGCGGCATAGCTCGTCGCGGCCGATCGCGCCTGGGGATGGTCATCGACGACGACGGTTTGGACCTGAAGCGATGAACCGTACCCCGACTGGAGCGCTTTCGCGAGCTGATCCGCAACCGAGGCCGGGTGACCGGTGCCGGAGGCGCGATTGAGGATCAGAAGTGCCGATGGGCTCACGGCTCGGGGCCGTCTTCATCCTCATGGTCGGGCGCGCGCCGCCGGCGAATGATCGCCAGCGGGATGCCGGCGAGGAGCACCGCGATGATCAACACCGCGATCGCGATGGGCAGCACCTGGCTGCTCCCGGGAGAGGTGCGCGAGACAGCGCTGGATGGGTAGCCGGCGGCGTAGTAGCCGAACTTGTCGATGGTGGTGTCGATCGTGAACGGCTGCGCCTGGGAAAGCGCGCCGATCGAGGTCCACGGGCCGTCCGCAGAGGTTGCGTAGTAGACCGTGCTTGGTGCCGGCACGAGGTCGGAGAAGCGCATCACGAGGCTCGCCTTCTTGACCAGGGGCGCGTCGGCGGTGATGAGGTAAGTATTGGTCGCGAAGGTCAGGCCAGACGCCTTGGGACATGGGCTCACCGGCTTGATGTCGACCGTGATGGACGTCTTCCCTGTCGAGTCGAAAACCCCGAAGTTGAAGCCGAGCACCACCTGGATGTCCGGGTTGGTAAACGCGGAGTTGGCGTCGCTGATCCCGCCGACAACCTTGATCACCTGGTGGCCCGAGCTCGGCGTCTGGTTGGATCCGGCCTGGGGCGGCGGGCACACCCAGTTGTATGGCTGCAAGGGGGTGAAACCGTCGTAAAACCCCGGCGCCACCATCCAGGCCGCGAGCAGGTAGATCGCCGCCGCGGACGCGAGCAGCCCGAGGCGCTTCACAGAGCGATATCCGCGATCACATGGCCGATGATCGGCCCGACCAGGTCTTTGCACGCCCAGCGCCATAACGCGAGCAAGAGGCCCGCGGCGGCGACCGCGAAGAGAAACTCGGGCGGGTGCGAGAGCGCGTGCGCCGCGGTCCACAACGCGGTGCTGCCGATGATCGCCACCGGCGCGCCGCCGAGGTTCTCGAGCGCCGCGTAGAGCGCCCCGCGGAATGCGATCTCCTCTCCCACCGACACCACGACCGCCGGCAGAACCAGGAACGCGGGCAGGATGGGGGCCGCGCCGGCGCGCGCGGCTGCGGGCAGGAGCAGAACCGCCGCGAGAGCTAACCCGCCGAGGATTCTGAGGCCGAGGCGGGACCTGCCCAGGCCAAGGCGGTCGGCCGGCCACCCTGCCCCGGTGAGTACGAGGGCGAAGCCGCCGAGGATCAGGACCGCGACGGCCGCGTGCGGAGCGGTGGACGCCAATGCCCGCGCCCACTCGACCAGGAGGATGTAGGTCGCGATCACAGCCACGCGGACGGCGGGGCGCGCCGCCAGAACCGAGAGCACGAAGGGGATTATCGGGGAGCGGGATAAGTGGCTAGATAGAAGACGCAGTGCCAGCCGCGATTGGTCAACGGTCTGTAAGTCGCTGGTGGCCCGAGTAAACGTTGAAGCGCTCACCGCGAAGGAATCCGACCAGGGTCTGATTGAACTCGCGCGCCAGCGCCACCGCCAGGCTCGATGGCGCCCCGACGGCGGCCAGCACTGGAATGCCGGCGCCAATCGACTTCTGAACGATCTCGTAGCCTGCCCGCCCGCTCACGACGAGCAGCATTTCGGAGGCGGGGAGGCGACCGTCGAGGAACATCCTCCCAACCACCTTGTCGACCGCGTTGTGCCGGCCTACATCCTCGCGCACGGCGACGACCTCTCCATGCGCATCGAACAGGCCGGCGGCATGGAGGCCGCCGGTGCGCTCGAAAACGCCCTGGCCTGATCGGAGCCTTTCGACGAGGCCGGGCAGCATGGCCGGGTCCGCGACGAACCCGGGCGGCAGCGCGGCGAGGTCGTGGCGCAGGTCGTCGATCATCTGAGTGCCACAAACCCCGCACGCCGAGCTCGCCAGCATCGACCGCTTGGGCCTGCGCCGCGGCTTGGCCGTCAGCAGCACGTCCACCTGGTTCGACTCGACGAGCACGGACTCGACGTTGACGCGTGCTTCTGTTTCACCGGCCTCTGCGCTGATACGAAGTCCGCGCACATCTCGGGGGGACCGGATGATGCCTTCGGCGTAAAGGAGGCCCAGAGCGAGCTCGATGTCCGCGCCCGGCGTGCGCATGACCACCGCCAGAGGCGTGCCATCGAGGAGCAGCTGGAGCGGCTCTTCGGTGACGACGGCGTCTGGCGCGTCGGTCCATTCGCCGGCCGCAAAACGGCGGATCCGCAGCCCTGGCGCCGCGGGCTTCGCCACTTATTGACCTTCGGCGAGGCGCAGGCGGCGCGCCGATCGCGGGACCGCCGTGGCGATGTGGAAGCCGCGCCAGGAAGTAACGCGTTCGGTTCGCAGCTCGACCGCCGACGGAACCTCGTCGGCGTCGATGCCGTACCGCTCGGCGATCGCGGTCCGATCGCCGGCGCTGCCGAATGTGCCACGAACGCAGGCACCGACCATCTGCGAAGGCCGGAAACGGTGATGCGATTCCACCACCAGCGCGCCAGGAGATCCGCTGCGAGCGTGGCCGCCGGTGGGCGCCAACATCACCGTCCCGCGGTCCACCTCCCAGAGCGCCGGCCTGATAACCGGCGCGCCACCTTCGAACCAACAGGCATACCCGCGCGGCACTCCCGCGAGCCGGCGACTCACCTCCGCCGGTACAGCGGGAACCCTCGCGGCCTGCGCGGGCGGGAACGGCCAGACGTCGATGATCTCGACATCGCTCGGATGAAGCTGGAGCACGATGCGGTTGTACGGCATCCACTCGCGAGGCAGGCGCGCGATGTCAAGGAGATAGCCCGTCACGAAGGGGACGTTGCGCAGCGCGTACTCGGCCATCCCGAGGTAAAGGCCAGGGCCGGCGAGGGCCGCCCGCACCTGGTTGGAGAGGGAGAGCGGATCGAAGACCTCTAGCGTGCCCCTCAGGAGCACGGCTCTCGAGCCGCCGTCGACGAAGAACGCCGCGCGCGGGTCGCGCCGCGCCATCAGGTTCTTGGCCGCGTACCGAGAGGTGGTCATCCATACCGATCCCGACGCGAAGCTGTACGCGGCCGGGTTGACCAGTGGGAGGCGGGCGGCTCGAAGGGCCAGCATGCCGATCTGGGCTCGGCCCAGGATCGAGGCGGCCTCGCGGCTCAAGCGCACGACATGAACTCTAGGACTCAGATCGTTCCAGGGTGTCGCGGATGTGTTCCAGCGCTCGCTGGAGCCGCTGCCTGACGACCCAATCCAGGCGCCTGGCGACGAGCGCGCCGACCACGGAAGCAGGGGGCACGTACGCGATTCGGAGCTCGACCCTGACGCCCTTGGTCGCCTTCGTGAACGTGAAGCCTCCCTCCTGCTTGATCAAACCCGACTCCGAGACCCAGCCGATCTCGTGCGGCCGGCGCCAGCGGTTCAGCCGCAGAACGCTGCGCAGCGGAAAGCCGATCGCCACCATCTCGACGTTGTAGCGGGCGCCGATGCCAGTGGTCGTCGATCCGATCGGCTCCCACATGCTGACGCCCTCGAGCACCTTGGCCACGTTGCGGTAGTCGGCGAAATAGTCGAAGGCGTGCTCGGGCGATGTGCGCACGACCACCGCGGCCGAGAACTCGAGCCTGGGCATCGCCTCAACATATCTCCTGTGACGATGTGGACCGGCGGCCGCGTGACGCTTGAGGATTCGGTGACGTCCGCGCGTCCAGTCACCGGTGCTGAGCTGCGTGATGGCTTCTTTTCGGATATGGCGACGCTGACGCTGGGACTCGTGCGCCAACGAGGTTCCTCACTGTTTCTGGGTCCCATCGAGATCATCCGCTTCGGCACCGCGAAGACCACACGGTCGAGCGTCGAGCTCCCGATCGAGGGCGGACTGCTCGTCGGGGATCGTGGAGGCAGTCTCCGCATCCAGATGGGCAAGGGCAGACTTACGGCTTCGGTGGATGGATACCGGCCGCGGCTGCCTCGTCCTATTTACGTGGTGACCCAGCTGCCGTTTCATCACCTGATCCTGCGGCTGCACCTGCTCCGCGAGCGGGGGCGGCTGCCCACGCCCGGCGTGCCGGTGGCCCCGACCCGGCGTGTCGCTGCGGCTGCGATCGATATCGGCCTGTTCGGGCTGGTGGCGCTTGTCGCCGGCAAGCGCCGCCGACTGCCTGCGCTCGCAGTCATCGCCGCGGGCTACCACATCGCTTGCTGGAGCATCTCCGGGCGCACCGTCGGCGGCATGATCGTCAAGCAGCGGGTGGTGTCGGTGGACGGGTCGCGGGTGACCGCCGGCCAGGCGCTCATCCGGCTGCTAACGCTGCCTCTGGCCGCGCAGCGGATGCGCGCGGTCCACGACGAGATCGCCAGCACCGAGGTCATCGCCGACTAGGATTGCAAAAGATGCCAGCTGTCGACCTCGTCATCTTCGGCGCCACAGGCGACCTCTCGCGGCGAAAGATCCTTCCATCCCTGGGAGCGCTGGTGGCACGCGAAGGCCACAAGCTGCGCGTAATCGGCGCTGGGCGGAGCCAAGACACCACCGATCAGTTCCGCGAGCTCGTTAAAGAGGCCAGCGGCAGTCCCGCTCTGGCCGCCGCCGCCGAATGGGTGACACTCGACTACGCGGATCCGGCGAGCTTTGCCCCGGTCAACGAGCTCATAACCGGGACCCCGGTCGTCATCTTCTATCTGGCCACGCCGCCGGAGACCTTCAGCCCCATCCTGGTCGCGATCGCCAACTCGGCGATGGTGACGAAGGGCGACCCGTCGCGCCGGGTGGTCCTCGAGAAACCGCTGGGCTACGACCTCAAGTCGGCCAAGAAGCTAAACGCCCAGCTCGCGACAGCCTTTGACGAATCGCAGGTCTACCGCATCGACCACTACCTCGCCAAGGACACGGTCCAGAACGTGCTCGCGTTCCGCTTTTCGAACTCTCTATTCGAGCCCGTCTGGAACCGCAACCTGGTGGAGACGATTCAGATCACCGTCGCCGAAGAGGAAGGGATCAGACAGCGGGCCGGTTATTACGACCAGACCGGCGCCGTGCGCGACATCTTTCAAAACCATGTCCTTCAGCTGCTCGCGCTCGTGACGATGGAGCCGCCGACCACGTTCGATCCCGACTATGTGCGCCGTGCCAAGCGCGCGGCCCTTCGCGCGATGTCCCCGCTCGACGTGACATCCGCGGTGCGCGGGCAGTACGAGGGCTACCTCGACGAGCCGGGCGTCTCGCCGGAGTCGCGGCGGGAAACGTATGCGGCGGCTCGGGTGTCGATCGAGAACTGGCGCTGGGACGGCGTGCCGATATTCGTCCGCACGGGCAAGGCGCTGCGGCGTCGCGCCACCGAGGTGGTGATCAAGCTGCGCGATGCCCCGCTGCTGCGCATCGGCGGCCGACGCCAGCGCGGCATCCCGACGCTGATCGTGATCCGGGTCCAGCCCGACGAAGGGATCACGCTGCGGATCGGCGCCAAGCGCCCCGGGCCAAAGTTCGAGCTCGTGCCCGCGGGCATGCGGCTCGACTACGCCAAGCTGACGAAAGCCCCACTGCCCGACGCGTACGAGAACGTGTTGTCAGAAGTGTTGGCCGGCGGTCACTCCGCGTTTCCAGGTGCTGAGGAGATCGAGCTGCAGTGGGAGATCGTGGATCCGCTCATCAAGGCGTGGGAGGCTGAGGGCCACCCCGAGGTTTATCCCGTCGGCTCGTGGGGTCCTCGTGCGGCAGACGACCTGGTCGCGGCCGGCGGCGGCGGCCGCTGGATCGTCAGCGGCGACGAACCCGGCACAGCCTGACTCTTACGTCGCGAGTAGGCCTGGCTGCGCCAGGCCGTCTACCCACGTTCTGCCCTCACGCCTTACGTGGCATGGAGAAACATTCAGAAAATCCCATCAGCGGGAAAGAGCGCAGCCGCGTCGGCGAAGCCGACCCGGCGATGAGGGAAAACCGGCAGGTTTTTCCTCATACGTCTTCCAGCCAGGTCACGTCCCCGCTCGTGATCGCCAGCTGAGTCATCTCGGCGTCGAGCGACGCCCCATGCCAGTGCTTCTCGCCAGGCGGTGCGATGGCTGTGTCACCGGCGGCAAGCTCGTGCGTCTTGTCCCCCCACGGCCGCACGCGCGCGCTGCCCTCGACGATGTGGAGGACCTGACCGCCCGAGTGCGTGTGCCACATGGTGTGCGCGCCCGCTTCGAAATGTACGAAGCTGACCTGTGTCCTCGCGTCCGTTTGATGCATCGCCTGCTGCAATGCGCGGCCGTGAAACCGGCCGCCGGCAGGAGGCTTCGAGCCGGGCGGGATTCGCTGTGACGCCCTGATCAGCTGCATCTGGTTACCCCCGCTAACAATCCATGGTTGCCAGTAGGCCTGGCTCCGCCAGGCCGTTTAACGCGCGCTGTCTTCACACCATGCGTGGCGTGGAGTAACTCTAAGAAAATCCCATCAGCGGGAAAGAGCGCAGCCGCGTCGGCGAAGCCGACCCGGCGATGAGGGAAAACCGGCAGGTTTTTCCTCATACGTAAAAAAAGGGGCAGCGGATGCTGCCCCTCATATCGAAGAACGATTTACATCTTCGAGCGGGACATGCCTCCGCCCATTCCGCTGGGCATCTTCATCGTGCCGCTCATCCAGAGCTCCGGCTTGTTCGGGTAAAGAACGAGCAGGACTACCCCGGCGATGATCGCGATCACGAACGGGATCAGGTCAAAGCGCCCGATCGAGATCCAGGCGAATAGTTGGTAGACGATTTGAAGAATCGCGTAAATGATGAGCGCACGGACCCAGCTCACGTTTGCGATCGGGTCAAAGCCCGCAATCATCAACCCAGCTCCGAAAGCGATCCCGGCCACCGAGGCCGTCACGCCAAAGCTCTGGTCGAATTGGAAGAAGCTACCGCCGATGAACCCCGCCGCAGATCCGGCCGCGATCAAGATCCCCATCAGCCACAACACGAGCTTTAACGCCAGGGGGTTCCACTTAGCCACTATGCCCTTTCCTCCATTTCGACCGCGGGTGATTGTTAGATTTTGTGAGCGCAGCGGTCATTTGTAGCCCACTTTGTACGCCAATTGCACGTGACTTGCAACGGTAGTCAACTCAAAACTTGCGCTCCGCCCCGCCAAACTCGAAGCGGCCGGAGGCCGTAGGCCCAGGCGAACGCCCCCTCGTGGTCGGCGTCCCAGAGCACGAGGTCGGCCAGCTTCGACTGGGCGACGGCGCCCCGATCGGCTCGTGCAACGGAAACCGCCCCGCCAACCGTCGCAGCGACCAAGGCCCGTTCGACCGACATTTTGAAGACGGCCACGGCCATCGCCACCACGACGCTCATGCTCGTGATGCCGCTCGTGCCCGGGTTGTGATCGGTGCCCAGGGCGATGACCACGCCGGCTGCGATCAGGTCCTTGACCGGCGGCAGCTTCCCTATCGACAGCGCCGTGGCGGGGGCGAGCGTGGCCACCACTCCGGCTTTCGCCAGCGCGATGGCGTCGCCGCGGTTCGCGCAGAGCAGGTGGTCGGCCGACGCCGCGTGCATCTCGGCCGCGAGGCGGGCACCGCCGGTGCGCACCAGCTCATCGGCGTGGAGGCGAGGAATGAGCTGGGCTTCGCTGGCTGCCTTGAGGATCCGCCGCGACTGCGATACGGAGAAATAGCCCCGGTCGCAGAAGACGTCGCAAAAGCGGGCTCCCGCGACATGTGCGTCGGCGCACCAGTCCGCCACCTTCTTTGTGTACGAGCCGAGCTTGGCGCCGCGGTCGGGTGGCGTCGCATGTGCCGCCAGGAATGTGGGCTCGATGCGAGGCAGGTCGCTGCGCTCGCTCAGGCGCTTCAGGATGCGCGTAGCCTCGAGCTCGCCCTCGCGCTCGAGGTGATAGCCGGTCTTTGCTTCGACGGTGGTGGCGCCGCCGTCGAGCCAGCGCCGCAGCCGAGTAGCGGTCGCTTGCTCGAGAGCTTCAGGCGTGGCCGCGCGCGTGGCCTTGACCGTGGCCACGATGCCCCCGCCCGCTTTCGCGATCTCTTCATAGGACGCGCCCGCCGATCGCATCGCGACCTCGGCCATCCGATTGCCCGCGTACACGGGGTGGGTGTGCGCGTCGATGAGCCCGGCCGTCACGAGCCCGCCGCCGCAGTCTTCATCGTGCGCGACGTAGCCGAGCAGGTCGCGCGGCTCTTCGCCCTCGCGGCCGCACCACGCGATGTGCTCGTCGTCGTCGCAGATGATCGCGGCCTTCTCGATAACTCCAGCCGTCGTGCCGGTGAACAACCTGCCGATGTTGTGGAGCCGCCTCATTTCGACCGCAGGGTCTTGCCGCCGATGACCACGTTGGTCACGTCTTGGGCGGAGGAGCAAAACATGAGATACCCAGGATCCAGCTGTTGCCACAGAACCGGGGGGCGCGGATCGAGCGTTATGAAGTCGGCCAGCAAGCCTGGCTTCAACTCGCCCGCGTCCCAGCCGAGCGCGCGCATGCCCTCGACGGTGGCCGCGCGCAAAAGCTCCTCGGGCTGGTGCAGCACCCGGCGGCCGGTGGCGCGGCGCTGGTCGAGCTCCACACCGCGAGATTCCTCGAGTAGATCGATCGTGGCGTTGGAGTCGCTGCCGACGCACAGCGGACTGCCCGCGTCCACCAGCGCGCGGATGGGACCGACCCGGTCGCCGAGGTCGCGTTCTGTTGTGGTGCAGGCGCATACGGAGACGTGGCTTCGACCGAGCAGAGAAACATCTTCGTCACTGACGTGGATGGCATGTACGGCGGTCAGGTCTGGGCCGAGTATGCCTTCGCGTTCCAGCAACTGGGTGGGCGTGCAGCCCTCGACGGCCAGGCACTCCTCCACCTCGGCCGGCTGCTCCGCGAGGTGGATGTGCAGCGGCGCGTTGCGGTTGCGGGCCCAGGAGGCGACGGTCCGCATCGACGGCGGATCGACCGCGCGGACGCTGTGGATCGCCGCGCCGATGCGAACCCCCTCGCCGTCTTTCAGCTCATCGACGCGCGCGGCCCAGCGATCTGCGTCGCCGTCTGAGAACGTCTGCTGGACGCCTTCCAGCGAGCGGTCGTGCCCGCCGCGCAGATAGCACGCATCGATCAGCGTGATTCGTATCCCGACGGCACGGGCCGCATCGATGAGGGCCTCGCCCAGGCCGTTGCCGTGCTCGTGGAGATAGTGGAACTCGCCGACGGCCGTGATCCCAGCCGCCACCATCTCCTGAAAGGCAACGCTCGCCTCTTTTGCATACGTGGCCGGGTCCCAGCCCTCGGCCGCTTTGTACATGGCGCGACGCCACTCCCAGAAGTCGCCGCCGCCCGATTCCGTCGTCCCGCGCAGTGACCGCTGGAACGCGTGGCTGTGCACATTGGCGAGGCCGGGGATCGTCCAGCCCTCGAGCCGCACGGCGCCGGCCGGTGCCGCGACCCCCTCGGTAACGCTCGTGATGCGGCCGCCCTCGACCTCGATCAGGACGTCGTCGGCGCGATGGCCGAGCCAGGCCTGGTCGGCATGCCAGACCCCGGAACCGTTCAATCGCGCATCGGGATGCGGACACCGCGCTCGTGCGCGACCTCGAGCGCGCGCCCGTACCCGGCGTCGGCATGCCGCATCACGCCCGTGCCCGGGTCGTTGGTGAGCACCCGCTCGAGCTTGCGCGCCGCCTCGGCGGTGCCATCGGCGACCACCACCATCCCGGCGTGAATCGAGCGACCGATGCCCACCCCGCCACCATGGTGGACGCTCACCCACGAAGCGCCGCTGGAGGTGTTGAGCAGCGCGTTGAGGATCGGCCAGTCGGCGATCGCGTCGGAACCGTCCAGCATCGCCTCCGTCTCGCGATACGGAGACGCCACCGAGCCCGAATCGAGGTGGTCGCGGCCGATCACGATCGGCGCCTTGACGGCGCCGCTGCGGACGAGCTCGTTGAAACGCAGGCCCGCGCGGGCGCGTTCGCCATAGCCGAGCCAGCAGATGCGAGCGGGCAATCCCTGGAATTTCACCTTCTCGCGCGCCGCGGTTATCCAGCGCACCAGGGCGGCGTCGTCGGAGAACTCTTCGACGATGGCGCGGTCGGTGACGGCGATGTCGTCCGGGTCGCCCGAGAGCGCCACCCACCGGAACGGTCCTTTGCCTTCGCAGAACAGGGGCCGGATGTACGCGGGCACGAAGCCGGGAAACTCGAACGCCCGCGTGCTTCCGCCCAGCTTCGCCTCCGCGCGCAGGCTGTTGCCATAGTCGAAAACCTCGGCGCCGTGGTCGAGGAAATCGATCATGGCGTCGACATGGCGCGCCATACTCTCGCGGGCGCGGCGAACGTAACCATCCGGATCGTCGAGGCGCAGCTCCTGCGCATCTTCGGCCCTGACACCCGCAGGGATGTAGCTGAGTGGATCGTGCGCGGAGGTCTGGTCGGTGACCACGTCCACGTCGAAGCCGCGCGCGGCCAACGCCGGCAGCACCTCCGCGGCATTGCCGTGCAGCCCGATCGATAACGCGCGCTTCTTCGTCTTGGCCTCGACAGCGAGGCGCAGCGCGTCCTCGAGGTCCGCCGCGCGCACATCGAGGTAGCCGTGGTCGAGGCGGCGTTGGATCCTCTCGGCGTCTGCCTCGACACAGATCGCCACGCCGCCGTTGAGGGTGATGGCGAGCGGCTGCGCGCCGCCCATGCCGCCCAGCCCCGCCGTCAGCGTGATCGTTCCGGCCAGCGAGCCGCCGAAGCGCTTGCGTGCGACCGCGGCGAAGGTTTCATACGTGCCCTGCAGGATGCCCTGGGTGCCGATGTAGATCCACGACCCCGCGGTCATCTGCCCGTACATGGTCAGCCCGAGCGCCTCGAGCCGCCGGAACTCATCCCACGTCGCCCACTCGGGCACGAGCAGCGAGTTGGCGATGAGCACGCGCGGCGCCCACTCGTGCGTGTCAAATACACCGACCGGCTTGCCCGACTGGACCAGCAGGGTTTGGTCGCCTTGCAGCCGTTTCAGCTCTCGAACGATGGCGTCGAACGCCTCCCACGAGCGCGCGGCGCGGCCGGTGCCGCCGTACACGACGAGGTCCGCGGGGCGCTCCGCGACCTCCGGATCCAGGTTGTTCATGAGCATCCGCATCGCGCTCTCCTGCGCCCACCCAAGACAGCTGAGCTCGGATCCACGCGGCGCGCGGACGACGCGCGACGAGCTCATTTCAGTGAGCCCGTGACGCCCTGGGCGGCAGCCACGACGGCGCCGCTGCGGATGAGGGCTTCCGCCGCGGCCAGCTCGGGCGCGACCACGCGATCCGGGCCTACCCCGGCGATGTGCTTGCGCACCAGGTCGCGAACCGCCGCGGTGGCCGGCGCCGGCACCAGGGGCGCGCGAAGGTCGAGCGCCCGCGCGGCGGCGACCAGCTCCACGGCCAGGATGCTGGTCAGGTTGTCGATGACTGTGCGCAGCTTCAACGCCGCGCCCCAACCCATCGACACATGGTCTTCCTGCATGCCCGACGTGGGCACCGAGTCCACGCTTGCCGGCGCGGCAAGGCGGCGGTTCTCGGCCACCAGGGACGCGGCGGTGTACTGGGCGACCATGAGGCCGGAGTTCACGCCCGGCTCCTGGGCGAGAAAAGGCGGCAGGCCTTCGGAGCGGTGCGGGTCGAGCAGGCGGTCGACGCGGCGCTCGGCGATGGCCCCGACCTCCGCGGCGGCGATGGCCAGGAAATCCGCGGCAAACGCCAGCGGCTCGCCGTGAAAGTTGCCGTTCGACTCCACCTCGCCGTTTTCCAGCACCACCGGGTTGTCAATCGCAGAAGCGAGCTCCACCGCCGCCGTCCGGCGTGCGAATTCGAGCGTGTCGCGCGCCGCGCCGGCAACCTGCGGGCTGCAGCGCACCGAGTAGGAGTCCTGCACCGCGTGTGCGGAATGCCGATGTGAGGCGACGATGCCAGACCCACGCATCAGCCGCGCCAGGTTGGCGGCGCTCGCCACCTGCCCCGGATGGGGCCGGATCTGGTGCAGGTGCGGCTGAAACGGACGGTCGGTGCCGAGCAGGGCTTCGGCCGACATCGCCGCCGTGATGTCGGCGACACGAAAGCAGAGCTCGGCGTCGTTGCACGCGAGGGCCAGCATGCCCAGCATGCCGTCCGTGCCGTTGATCAAGGAAAGACCTTCTTTGGTCTCGAGCTTCAGGGGCTTGAGCTTGGCCGCTTTCAGCGCCGGCAGCGCGGGCTGGGTCGCGCCGTCGGCGTTGACGAACTCGCCCTCGCCGACGAGCGCGAGCGCGATGTGCGCGAGGGGGGCCAGGTCGCCGCTGCATCCAACCGAGCCGTACCGCGGCACTACGGGAGTGATTTGCGCGTTCAACGCCCCAATCAGTGCTTCGGCCACGGCCGGCCTCACGCCCGACATCCCCATCGCCAGGGTGCGAGCCCGCAGCAGCATCGTGGCCCGCACCACCTCTCGGTCGACCGGTGGGCCGACGCCCGCCGCGTGGGAGCGGATGAGCGCGAGCTGCAGCTCCGGCTGGCGCAGCGGCGCTACGCGGGTCCCGGCGAGGGCCCCAAACCCGGTCGACACGCCATAGACAGGCTCACGCGACTGCGCCGCCCGCTGAACGCGCGCGCGGCTCTGCTCCATCTTGGCCCGGGCCGCGGCCGAGAGCGCGACCTTCTCCCCACGACGCGCCACCGCCACGACCTGCTCCTCGTCCAGGGAGGCGCCCCGCAACGTGACGGTCACGGATGCACCTTAACCGATGTTCTTGAGTGCTTCCCGCCGGCTCAAACCACTGAGTTGGGACGCGTGCAACCTCACGTAGCGGGCGACCTCCACCGGGTCGGTCCAGGCATACGCGCGAAGCGCCCAGCCGATGGCCTTGCGGATGAAGAAGTCACGGTCGGCGAGGTTCGGCTCGATGTTTGCGTAGAGGAGCTCGAGGTCGGTGTCCTGCTTGAAGGAGATCTGGCAGATGATCGAAACGCGACGCTTCCAGAGGTTCTCATCCTTGCTCCATGCGCGCATCACCGGGCGCATCTGTTTGGGTTGTGAGCGCAGGAGCCGGCCGACAAGATCGGCCACCCCATCGACATAGTCCCACCACGCGCCCGTGACGATCATCTCCTCGAACATCGGAAGAACGCTCGCGGTGCGGAACTCCGCGTAACGTTTTTGAGCCGCCAGCTCTATGGCGGCGTATCGCTCTTCTCGAAACCGCGCGCCACGCCAGAGCACGAGCACCTCCGCTTGCCACTCCTTGCGCGAGGCGAGCGGGTGCTCGGCGAAGACCCGCCTGCAGATGGCGCGCAACTCCGGCATGCGGACCCCGCGGTAGGGCATGGTCGATTTCATGTACGCCTGCATTCCGGGTGCTCTGGCCGGGTCTGCGGCGGCGGCGAGCTCGGCCCGGATTTTGGTCGCGAGGCGGGTCACGGGGCGGGGATGAACAGCGCTCGCACAGGCTTGCCGTCGCGGACTTCGACCACCCAGGTCGAGCCCTTCTCGTACCCGCCTTCTCCCGGCTTGATCAGGCGGCGGCGGACCAGTTCCTCGACGAGCTCCCAGACGACGTCTCCGTGGGTGCTCAGGACGACGTCGTCCAGTTTCGGGTCGCCCATGAACTCGAAAGCGCCGCGCAGACCGCGGCCCTCCGCCAGCGCGTCCGCTTCCCGCACCTCGAGGCCACGATCGCTTGCGAGCGGCTCCACCGTCTGCACGCAGCGCAGGTAAGGGCTCGAGTAGATGGCGGAGATCTTGAAAGGCTTGAAGATGTCGATGAGCGCCTCGGCTTGCTTCACGCCCTTCTTGCCAATGGGACGAAGGCGATCGTCTCCTCGCCAGTGGCTCCGGCTGCCGGCCTTGGCGTGGCGGACGAAATAGAAAACGCTCATCAGGCGGATGACCATCGCCGAGTGTGCGCTCCGTTGGCAATCACTACGCCCTGATACCTCCTACAGCCCACACTCGGCGTTGTACGCTCACGCTGGCGATTCGTCAGCGGGGTTCTCGGCATCCACTTGCGCATGGATTTGCGGTCGAGAGCCTGCCAGACCTTCAGCCATTCCTTGCGCGCTTTCTGCGCGGCGATGTGCTCCAGCGCAATCAGCTGGCCGGCCACGAACGCCCGCCGCCCCGTCACACGCACCGCGCGCAGCCAGGCCTGGGCGGTGACGCTGTCCTGGTGCTCGCCGAGGATCGTCTGCAGCTTGGCCGCGCCCTTGGCAAATGCAATCGCGCCAGGTCCGACCACCGGGGCTACAGCTTCCGCGGCGTAGCGCGCGCGTTTGGCGAGGATGCGGATGCGATGCAGCTCGGGATCCGTCGGCTGCTCGGGCAGCTGCCGGACCGCGCTGCGCAGGCGGCGCCACGGACCGGTGGCCAGTGGAGGGAGCATCGCGGATGCCGGCTGGTCGGCATCCAGAGTGCACTTCGGCGAGTGCGCCGCAGCGACGAGCTGCTCCAGCAGGTCGATGTAGCGCGTGGAGTCGAGGTCTGTGTACAGCTTCTTCCTCAGCGCTTCGATCTCGACCTCGAGGACATGCAGCAGGGCTCCCGCCGACCTCGAGTCGCTGGCCGGCAGCGACTTGGACCGCTCCCGAAGCCGCTCCAGCAGCACCTCCCGATCGCGAACAGCGCCCAGCGCCAAGGCGAGCCAGCCAAGCTCCGAACGGAGAGGCTCGGACCAGTCGGGCTCGAGCAACGGGCCGAACGTGCGGAGGTGCGACCGCAGCTTGCGGGTCGCCACGCGCTCCTGATGCACGCCTTCGGGATCAGTGCCCAACCGCACCAGCGGGTCGTTGCGCAGGATGGCGGCGACCGCTTCGGCGAGCACGCTTTTGATGACTTCGCGCGCGGGCGAGTCTGCTGTGACGGGAAGAGGCGCGACCTCCGGTGGCTCCATCGCGCGAGGTCCGAGGGCCCGGATGTGCTTGGGGGTCGGGTCCGGAGCTCCCGCGCCGGCGGCGCGAAGACGTTCGACGAGCGGCGCCAGGATGGCTTCGTTGCCATCAGCGCCCGCAACCTCGATCTCGATCTCGCGAAATCGCGCGGCGACGCGGCGGCCGTCGCGCACGGAGACCTCGTCGTCGACGACTTCGGCGATGCGGCTGCCGTCGGCTCCGACCAGACGCACGCGCCTGCGCTGCGTCGACAGGCGGGCGACCGGCACCAGCTCGGATGTGCGCACGTAGGCGCGCACCAGGGCCAGCGCGGGCGCGGGGGGCTTCTTCGTCCCGCCCTGAAAAGTGATCTCATCCCTCTCGAGCAGCTTGGGTTGTTCACGCCCCTCTCCCTGGCCCTCTCCCCGAAGGGGAGAGGGAGATAGTTTTAATGTCCAGCCTTCTCCGGCGCGGTGCCGCAGCGAGACGCCCCAGCGCGCGAGGCGCAGGTCGGGGGTGTCGTAGTACACGGTCTCCAGCCGGACGACTTCGGGCGGGGTGACGGTCACGCCGTCGACGACCCCGTTGAGGTCGGGGAGGTGGAACGCGGGGCCGGCCCCGAGCTTCACCTCACGTTCAAGCATGCTTGATTAGGCTTACCACTCCATTGCCACGCGCGCGTTCAAGGGCCAGCTCCTGAAATCGCTTGTGGGCATTGAGCCCGGTTTCTGTCGGCACCCGCTGCCACGAACCATCGGGGCCCAGCTGCCACGCGAGGACGTCGTCCGCGAGCTCGATCTCGAAGATCTCGGCGAGACGAGCGCACAGCTTCAGGTCTGTGACCGGGACCACCGCCTCGACGCGACGGTCCAGGTTGCGCTGCATGATGTCCGACGAGCCGAGGTAGTAATCGGGCTGGGCGCCACCGCCGAAACGGAAGATGCGCGAGTGCTCGAGGAAGCGGCCGACGACCGACCGCACTCGGATCCTCTCTGAGAGTCCAGGGACGCCGGGCCGCAGCGAGCACATGCTCCGGACGACCAGGTCGATCTCGGCGCCCGCCTGGGAGGCCGAGTACAGCGCGTCGATGATGTCGGGATCGATGAGGTTGTTGACCTTGATGGTGATACGGCCGCCCGGCTTCGCCTCGCGCTCGATGAGCTGCGTGATGCCCGATCGCAGGCTCGACGGCGCCACCAGCAGCTTGCGGTAGCGATGCTGCCGGCTGTAGCCGGTGAGGAGGTTGAACAGCTCGGTGACGTCCGCCCCGATGTCGGCGTCGGCCGAGAGAAGGCTCACGTCCTCATACCCGTGCGCGGTGCTCGGGTTGTAGTTGCCGGTGCCGACGTGGACGTAGTTCTGGATGCGGTTGCCCTCGCGGCGCACCACCAGCGTCACCTTGGCATGAGTCTTCAAGCCCACCAACCCGTAGACGACGTGGACGTTGGCTTCCTCGAGCGCCCGTGCCCACGCGATGTTCGCCTGCTCATCGCCGCGAGCCTTGAGCTCCACTAGAGCGGCCACCTGCTTGCCGGACTCGGCCGCCCTGATGAGGGCGCGCACGATGGGGCTGGCGGGGCCGGACGTCCGGTACAGCGTCTGCTTGATAGCGAGCACGTTGGGGTCGCTCGCCGCCTGGTCGATGAACGCCTCGACCGAAGTCGCGAATGAGTCATATGGGTGATGGGCGAGCACATCGCCCGATCGCAGCACCGCGAACAGGTCGGGTACCTCGGCGCCGATTCCACGCAGGCGGGGCTGCGTGGCGGGCGTCCACGGCTCCTCTTTCAGGTCCGGCCGGTCGAGCTGCCACAACGCGCTCAAGCTGCCGAGGTCGAGCAATCCTTCCGATTGGTAGACGTCGGCGGGCTGCAGCTCAAGCTCACGGGTGAGCAGCTCCAGCACCTCTGGTGACATCCCGGGGTCGACCTCCAGGCGCACGACTCGCGCGTGGCGGCGGCGGCGGCGAAGCTCGGTCTGGATGGCTGCGAGCAGGTCTTCGGCATCGCTGTCGACATCGTCGAGGTCGCCGTCGCGCGTGACGCGGAATGGGTGGTGCGCAATCACGTCCATGCCCGGGAAGAGCGCCTGCAGGTGGAGCGAGATGACGTCCTCGAGCGGCACGTATCGCGACTCCTCGCCCAGCGCGATGAAGCGAGGCAGCACCGGCGGCACCTTGACGCGCGCGAAGCGGTGCTCACGACGCTGCGGGTCCCGGACCGTGACAGCCAGGTTGAGCGAGAGGTGGGAGATGTAAGGGAACGGGTGGCCTGGGTCCACGGCCAGCGGCGTCAACACGGGGAAGATCTGCTGCCTGAAAACAGTGTGGAGCTGCGTCAATTCCTTCTTGCTCACCTCGTCGGCGCGGACGATGGTGATGCCCGTGGCCGCCAGGGCCGGGACGATGCCCGAGTTGTAGAGGCGGGTCTGCCGCTCGACCAGGCTTTCGACCCGCCCGCGGATGGCCTTGAGCTGCTCCAGCGGCGACATGCCGTCCGGTGAGGCGACGGCGACGGCCGCCAGCACCTGCTCCTTGAGGCCGGCCACGCGGACCTGGAAGAAATCGTCCAGGTTCTGGCTGAAGATGGACAGGAACCGCACCCGCTCGAGCAGGGGCAGATGGGGGTCCTCGGCCATGGCCAGGACGCGCTCGTCGAAGTCCAGCCGGGAGAGCTCCCGGTTCAGGAATCGAGGGGCGTCCGGAAGGGCTGGGGAAGCAACCGATTCAGGGTCTGACTGCGCTCCAACCGCCACCGGACCAACTGTAGCGGTTGCGGCCGAAATCCTTGGTTAGGACCAGGTTAAGGGCACGTGAAGTCTGGTAAGGCCTCTGGAATCAGGCCCCGGCGGGCGAAAACCGGCCGGGATTACGAACTCCGCGTGACCGTCCGGCGGCCAGTTTGAGCCGCCAGCCAGTAGCCGGTAGCCTGGCTACCTCGCGACCGACTCAGCCTCCAGACACTGAGTCGAGGCACGCGGCCGAGTTGGCCGGCAGCGTGAGATAGCCGTCCCTGACGGTGGCCAACAGCCCGCTCGCCAGCACAAGCCGCCCGCAGGCGGGGATCCTGACCGGGCGGCTGAGAAAGTTGCACGCGACCGTCAAGCGTTCCCGCTGGTAGGTCACCACGCCCTCGGGGCTCGGGCGCCAAATGATCGACGGCGGCAGCCAGGGCGATAGGCGGCGTCGCAGCGCCAGCGCCCGTTCGTAAAACGACAGCATCGACGTGGCGGATGCCTCCTCAGCCTCGACCGCAAACGCATCCCAGCCCGGTGGCATCGGCAACCAGGGCGCGGCGAGAGAGAAGCCGGCATTGGGCTCGCCCTTCTTCCAGGGCAGCGGCACGCGGCAACCGTCTCTCCCCTGGTGTTTGCCCTCGGTGTGGATGAACAGCGGATCCTGGCGCGCTTCAGGCGGAACGTCCACCTCTTCGAGCCCAAGCTCCTCACCCTGGTAAAGAAAGACCTGGCCGGGCAGGCCGAGGAGAAGCAGCAGCGCGGCACGCGCGCGTTCGCGGCCAGTCGAGCCGCCGCCAAAGCGCGTGACGTGGCGGACCACGTCATGGTTGGACAGAGTCCAGCTCGGCGCGACTCCCGGTCCGCGCAGCGCATGCATGTCGACGTCGATGGAGCGGCGCCAGACGTGCGCGTCCCAGGGCACGGCCATCAGTGCGAATGCCATGTTGAGCTGGTCCGGAAGGATGTACCTCGACTGACGCTGCGGCTCGAATATCTCTCCGACCAGCACACGTGGGGGTTGGTACTCGTTGAGGATCTGGCGCCACCTCCGGTACACGTCGTGCACCTGCGGTTGGTCGGTGATGAGGAACGCCCGGTCGGGTCGGAGCACGCCGCTGAGAGGGTCCTTGACCATCGGCACATCGGCGAGATCCATGCGCTTGAACAGCGCGGATGCGACATCGATGCGATAGCCGTCGGCCCCGCGGTCGAGCCAGAACCTGACGATGCGCTCGAACTCCGCCGGGACCTCAGGGTTCCACCAGTTGAGATCGGGCTGCTCGGGTGCAAACAGGTGCAGGTACCACTGACCGCTGCGTTCGTCGCGGGTCCACGCGGGACCGCCGAAGGCTGAACGCCAATTGTTCGGCGGCGATCCGTCCGGCTTGCCGTCGGCGAAGTGATAAAAGCCCCGATGGGGATCGTCGTGCGAGGTCAGTGCGGCCTGAAACCAGGGATGTTGGTCGGACGTGTGGTTGGGGACGAGGTCACAAAGGACTTTGAGCCTCAGCTCATGCGCGCGCGCGACGAGCTGGTCGAAGTCGGCGAGCGTGCCGTACTCCGGGTTGACGTCGTAGTAGTCGGCGACGTCGTAGCCCTGGTCCTTTTGCGGCGAGGGATAGAAGGGCGTGAGCCAGACCGCGTCGACGCCCAGACGTTTCAGGTAGTCGAGCCGCGAGGTGATACCCGGCAGGTCGCCGATGCCGTCGTCGTTGGAGTCGGCGAAGCTGCGGACGTAGATCTCGTAAAAGACCGCGCCTCGCCACCATGGGCTCAACCGACGTTTCGCTTCATCCAGTCGTTGAGTGGGCCCGCGTCTTTGAAAACCTTGACGATTTGCCTGCGGGCAGTCGCGCTGCCCAGCCAGGGCTGCAGGCCGAAGTTCTTGTATATGTAGAGAAGCTTGCGCTTCAGCAGTCGCTCTCGCGGGTGGTCCTGCGCGAAACCGGGCGGCACCCGCTTGAGCTCCTCGCCGCCGATCTTGTATCCGGCCCGTTCCAGCTTGGCCACGATCGCCACCAGTTGCTTACCCGAGGATTCCGCCGCCACTTTCTTTCGATACTTGTTCAGCTCCTCCGGCGTGAACTCGTAGCGGCCTGAGGCGACAGTCAGGCCGCGGGCGTCGAGCGAGAGATACCCTCCGTTGCCCTCCATACCCGCATATCCCGCGATATTTGTCTTGTACGGCGACTTGTCTTTCGAGAATCGGATGTCGCGGTTGGCACGGAACACCTTCCCCGGGCCGTAGTCGGACTCGAGTGACTCGATGAGCGCGACCATTGGGCCCTTCACCGCATCCTCATAAATCGCGCGGTGGGCGTCGAAGTACTTCTTGGAGTTGTCCAGCTCGAGCCCGATGAAGAAGCGCTGACACTCTTCAGGCCAGCCCTTGAATGCACTCGCCATGATGCCCGCAAGGATATCGCGGGACTGGAACCACGAGAATAGCCGTCGTGGCTGTAGGGGTCGTGGATGCGGCGATCGAGACGCACGGGCTCCGGCGCGTCTTCAAGACGCGCAAACAAGTCGTCGAGGCGGTGGCCGGCGTGGACCTCACCGTTCGCAACGGGGAGATCTTCGGGTTCCTGGGACCCAACGGCGCCGGCAAGACGACCACGCTGCGCATGCTCGCAACGCTGCTGCCGCCGAGCGGCGGCAAGGCCACGGTCGCGGGCTGCGATCTGCTGACTCAGCCGGACCGGGTTCGCAAGCTGATCGGCTACGTGAGCCAGGCCGGCGGTTCGGATTACGAGGTGGTCGGGCGCTACGAGCTCACCTTCCAGGGCCGGCTGTATGGAATGACGCGCGAGGCCGCGGGCAGGCGGGCCGCCGAGCTCATCGAGATGCTGGAGCTGGAGATCTGCGCCGACCGGACCGTCAAGACCTACTCGGGTGGGCAGAAGCGGCGCCTGGACATCGGGCTGGGGCTAGTTCACGATCCGAAGCTTCTGTTCCTCGACGAACCCACCACCGGGCTCGACCCTCAGTCGCGCGCCCGCGTCTGGGACGAGGTGCGGCGCATGCACGATCGCGGCACGACCGTATTCCTCACCACTCATTACCTCGACGAGGCGGACGCGCTTTGCGATCGGATCGCGATCATCGACTACGGCAAGATCGTGGCGGAGGGCACCCCCGAGGAGCTCAAGCGCGACGTTGCCGGTGATGTGGTCACGCTGACCGTGGCCGGCCCATCCCAAAACGCTCTGGACAGCCTCAAGGATCAGCCGTACGTGCGCGAGGCCTCGATCGAAGACGGAACGGTCCGGCTGTATGTCGATCGCGGCGAGGTGGCGATGCCGGCGATCCTGCGCCAGCTCGATGCGGCCGGCTTGCAGCTGCTGACCATCGGGCTGCACCGGCCGAGCCTCGATGATGTCTTCCTCCGCAAGACGGGCCGCTCACTCCGCGAGGTGGCGGCATGAAGCTGCTGCGCGACGTCTGGCTCGTCTTCGGTCGCTATTTCTGGATCTTCACCCACAACCCTGCCTGGGTCGTGATCGGCGTCGTCCAGCCGCTGCTCTACCTGATCCTCTTCGCGCCTCTGCTGAAGCCGCTCGCCTCGACGCCCGGCTTTCCCCGAGGCGGCGCCTACAACGTTTTCGTGCCCGGGCTGCTCGTCCAGCTCGGATTGTTCGGGGCGGCCGGCGTCGGCTTCAGCCTGATCTCCGAGCTTCGGATCGGCGTGATCGAGAGGCTGCGCGTCACGCCTGTGAGCCGGGTGGCGCTGCTGCTGGGTCGGGCGCTTCGCGATGTCCTCACGATCATCCTGCAGTCGCTGATCCTCATCCTGCTGGCGCTTCCGTTCGGGCTCAACATCAACGTGATCGGGGTCGTGGTCGTGCTGGCGCTGATCGCTCTGATCGGGCTGCTGACGGCATCGGTTGCGTATGCGGTCGCGCTGTGGACGCGCAGCGAGAACAGCTACGCGCCGATCATCTTCACGTCGACACTTCCGATCCTCCTTCTGTCCGGCGTCTTGCTGCCCATGGGGCTCGCGCCGTCATGGCTCCGTAACATCGCGCTGGCGAACCCGCTCTCATATGCGGTCGACGCGGCCCGCGCCGTCTTCCTCGGCCACCTCGGCGATCCCAGCGTGGTCAAGGGCGTGGCGATCATGGCCGTCCTCTGCCTCATCTCCATCGTCCTGGGCGCTCGCGCGTTCGGCCGCGCCGTGGCGTGACCGCTCCGGACCCGCGGCCGTTTCGTCTCGAGTCGGGCGTGATCGCTGCGGAGCTTTCGGGCTCGCCCACGGGCCGGCTGGTGGTGGGCATCCCGGGCCTTTCGGCGAACCTGCGCAGCTTCGACGTCATCTTCGAAGCCCTCGACCCGGATCAATTCCGCCGTCTCGCCTACGACCCGCGCGGCCGCGGCCGCAGCGACAAGACTGCACCCGGTTCTTACGGCTGGCCGGCGCATGCGCGGGATGTGATCGAGATGGCCGATCAGCTGGGCGCGGAAACCTTCGACCTGGTCGGCTGGTCGATGGGAACCTGGATCGCTTTCGTGGTGTGCGCGCTGGCTCCAGGTCGCGTGCGAAGACTCGTTTTGATCGACGGTGGCGGGGAGCCCGAAGCCAGCTCTGTCGCGCCCGTGTATGCGGGACTCGAACGCCTGGGCACGATCTATCCGTCTCGCGCGGCCTTCTTCGAGCTGGCCAGGAAGCTACCGATGTACACGCCCTGGCCGGCATGGGAGCGGCTGTTCGACTACGAGCTCGAGGACGTCGAGGGCGGTGTTCGTGCCCGCACGTCGAAGGACGCCCCGTGGGAGGACGATGCTTACCGCAAGTCTCACGACGCTTACGCGCTGTGGCCTGCGGTGACGATGCCTTCGCTGCTGGTGCGCGCGAGTCAGGAGATCCTGCCCGGGTTGGGCTACATCCTCACCGCGGCCGACGCGCAGCGATTCCTGAACGAGGTGCCCCAGTCAAAGGTCGTCGAGGTGGACAGCAACCACTACGCCATCGGGATGAACCCCGAGACCGCTAAGGCGATCGCGGAGTTTCTAGGCGCTTAGCTCTCGAAGGGGAGTAGGAACTCGCGCTCCGCGGCCCACATCTCCTCGAAGAGCCGGTCGATCTCCTCGAGCGAGCAGACGGCGGCCGTGAGCGGATCGATCATCAGCGCGTACTTCGCTTTCTGCCGATCGCGCTCGAGCAGCGCTTCGACGACCAGCTCGTGCACGGCCATGTGCGCGCGGTTCAAGGCCGCCAGCTGCTCAGGTATCCGGCCGAAACGGACGGGCTGCATGCCCTCCGCGCTGATGCGGCACTCCACCTCCACGCAGCCGCTGCTCGGCAGGTTCTCGATGGCGCCATCGTTGGTCACGTTCCCGTGGACGCTCGTCGCGCGTCCGCACTCGATGGCCTCGATGATCCAGGACGCGTATTCGTGTCTCGTGGCTTTGGGGACCTCCGCCTCACCGGTCAGCATCGCGTGGATTCGCTCGTCGTTCTCCCGGCGCCAGCGGGGCCAATTGTTGGCGTAGAAGCCGCTTTCCCCGAGATAGCCGGGGCGGGCGTATTTCGCGACCAGGTCAGGACGCTTGCGGAAGTAAGGGACGTACTCCGAGAAGTGCCCGCTGGACTCGGTCACGAAAGCGCCGAGTTGCAGCATCACCTCGAAGCGCACGGGGTCCTGCTCGTAGATCTCGGGGTCGGCGGCCCGCCGGCGGAGGAGCGGGTAGAGGTCTTCGCCGTTGCGCTCGAGCTTGGTGAACCATGCGTTGTGGTTGATGCCCGCGCACTTCCAGTCGAGCTCTTCGTAGGGGACCTGCAGGTAGTCGGCCAGCAGCCTCGACGTGCCCTGGACGCTGTGGCACAGGCCGATGACCGGCAGCCCCGTGGACCTTGCGGCCGCGAGGGTGAGGATCGACATCGGGTTCGTGTAGTTCAGGACCATGGCCTCCGGCGCCAGCCGGGTGACGTCGGCGACGATGTCGAGCCACGCCGGCCCGGTGCGGAGGGCCTTGAATATGCCGCCCGGCCCGATCGTGTCTCCGATGCATTGGTCCACGCCATAACGAAGCGGGATGTCGTAGTCGGCCCGTACGTTTTGCAAGCCGGCGACCTCGATCGAGTTGACGATGTAATTGCTGCCGGCGAGGACCTCGGTGCGGTCGGTCGAGGCCTCCACCGTCCACCGCTTGCCCGACAGGTCGACGAGCCTTTCAGCGATCTGGCGCGCCAGCTCGAGCCGCTCCGGATCGACGTCGACGAGGGCGAATGTTCCCGTGTCCAGGCCGTCGATCGCGAGGATGTCCGTCATGACCGTGCGGGCGAAGACCGCGCTGCCGGCCCCCACTATCGTCACCTTCGGCATCGCGCCTAGAATCTTAACCGCGGCCAGTAAACGGTCCGGTCAGGCGCTCACGACGATCGTTACCTGATACAAGCCTTGATTGCCCACGCACCTCAGCGCCTCTCCGCAGCTGACCCGCGAGGCCGACACCGTGGCGCTGCCGGCGGACAAGGCCTTGTACCAGGCGGTCGTGACTCCGCAGCCCATCCCGGGAAGGCAGCTTCCTATCGGATCCGGGGTGACGACCTGGTCGCCCTGTTCCTCGAGGACGAGCGGGTCGGAGCCCTGGTCGAACGTCCAGTAGGTCGAGCCCAGGGTGGCCTTGACCAAATCCCCCACGTGGACCTGCACAGATTGCCCGTTGTTCGAGTCGTCGACCTTCACCTCGGAAAGGTTCTGCCCACAGGCGCCCAGCCCGACGGCAAGGCCGACTGCCAGAAGGGCGATGCCAAGGCGCTGCATATGTCGACTTAACGGCCTATCTCCCGCGGTGTAACGGGCCACAGGATAGAAACCGTGTATCCGGCGCGAGGCGGAGACGAATTGGGGGGCTCGAACGGCCGAGCCCCCCAAAAGGCTAGTTCGACGACATCTCGTTGTTGTTGTTGTCCGATCCGCCCTCGCCGTCGTGGTTGCGCACCATGAGCGTCGCCAGCTCGTACTTGGCGATGCCGGCGCCCATGTGAGCGGCTTCATTGCATGAGAAGCGGAAATGGAAGCCCGCGTACACGCGGGCGTCTGCCACCTGCGCCACCGAAGCGGAGAACGTGGTGAAGCTGCGAACAGCCCCGGGAACACCATTCGACGTCGCGCTGAAAGCCGTCCGCTCCCCGAAGAAGGACGCGAGGATGGTCGCGGCCGCGCTGCTCACGCCCGAGTGCCCGGATGGATATTCCTGATGGCCCGGCGTGGTGAGCAAAGACGCCCAGCCTGCGTCAGGGCTCGTGTCGGGGTTGCCATCGGTTGCGGCTCGAGTGATCGCCGTCACGGGCCGCCAGAAGTTGAACGTGTTCTTTGCATCCCACACCGCGATGACAGCGTCGGCCTGCGAGACGTTCAACAATGCCAGTAGACGCGTAGACGTGGACAGGCTCATGTGATGCTCGAGGGCGAGTGAGTCGGCCACGCGGTTCCAGATGGCCGTCGCTGTGTCAAGCTGCCAGAACTTCGCGGTCTCCGTCTGATACGGAGTTCGGACTGTGCTGGTCGCGGACCCGAACGCCTTCACTTCATTGAAGTCAGCCGTGTAGAGGGCGCTGGTCAGGGCCGGCGGGCCGGCGGGCCGGAACTGCGATGGTGAGGTCATCCCAAACGGCGTCGTCGTCGCGAGCGTCCTGAACACTGGTGTGGTTGCGAACGCCGGCGGCGTGGGCTGCCAATCGCCGGGAGCGCTCCCGATCTCATAGGGCGGGGGCGTGGCCGTGAACCCGTCGGTCGCACGCCAGGCCACGATTTGATCGGCGACCGTCTTGCCCCACTGCAGACCACGCGCAATCGACCTGTTATCCCCGTCCTCGTTTTCGGTGATCGAAGCAATCGAGGCCGCAAGGTCGGCATCGAGCGTGGTCTTCTGGGCCGGGAAAAGGGACACCAGGGCTGTGTAGGCCGCGCTCGCCGTCGCGGCCTCGCGTGAAGCGCCGCGCGGCGCTGCCGGCGCCACGTGGATTGGGCTGTAGCGTCGATCGATCCCGTTCACTGCGTCGAAGACGGCCGCCTGCACGATCGCGGCATACCGAGTGGCGGGCGCAGCCGGCACATTTGCCGTTGCCAGCGTCGCAAGCATCGTGCCGTTCCAGTCGATCACGACGTTGGCGTCCGTGGCCCGGGCCGTGCGAAGACCACCTCCCGAGGTTGCAAGCGCACCTCCGAACGCGATCACGATTGCCAGCGCGCCAAGCACAACTCTGCGTCTCATTGCTGCCCCTTGTCCGTTGGATTGCCATCGTCGGTAGTGGCGGTCCAGCGAATATGGCATCCATCGGTCGAACCGTCTCCCGTACGCAGTACGGATTCGGTACGGACGTACAGGCGCTTAGTCGAGCCTCGAGGCTAAGCGGATCAGCTCCGGACGTGACCTGATACCGAGCTTCGTGTAGGTGCTGGCGATGTGGCTCTCGACAGTCCGCTCTCCGATGTGAAGCTTTTGACCGATCTCAGCTGCGGTGAACGCCCGTGCTGCCAGCCGGGCGACTTCTAGCTCGCGCCGGGTGAGAGAGGCCTCGGCATGACCATTACGGGACCGGTCAGCAGTCAACGCCGACCCGGCCACGGCCAGGCGCCTCTTGTCCTCGTCTTCGACCTCTGCGGCGCACAAACTGGCCGCGCAGAGCCGGACCACGCCGGCGGTGACCACCACAGGAATACCGACCAGCAGGATGGTCAGTCGGTTCCCCGTTTCAACGAGCACCGCGGCCGCAAAGAGCAGCGTACCTATGGCTATGACGGCTCCGGCCATCCGATTTGAGAGCATCCAAGCTCCCACGGTCAGCGGCAGCAGCGCGAGGGCGCCGACCACTTCGTCCGGTGTCACAGCCTCGATCAAGAAGATCGCGACCAGCACCAGCACGCAGCCCATCGCGACGATTTGGTCGTACTGGGTCCCAGCCAGGGCGCACGGCCTCACCAAGTACTTGCGGTAGACGCCGTCGGGCCGCGCCTTAGCCATTGACTCTCGCCACGGTACCTACCAGCCTGACCCCCCGGCGCCGCGGTCCACCTCATCAGCTGAGATCGGCGCGGACCGAACTATGCATCTGAGTGGAAAGGGTGTCAAGGAAGGCCGCGTGACACTCGAAAGATCACATCCACAAGTTGACATTTGTACAAATGGATGCTTGAATTTACGAGGTGGCGAACCAGGCGCTAGCAGTCGACGGAGCATTGCAGGCGCTGTCGGACAGCACTCGGCGCCGCATACTGGCGCAGGTTCGCGAGCGCCCGATGGCAGTCGGGGAGATCGCGCTCGAGTTAGGCATCTCACAGCAGATCGCCTCCCATCACCTGAGGGTCCTACGCGGGGCGGGCCTTGTCACCGAGCAGCGCGAACGCACCCGCCATCTGTTCCTGGTTCGCACAGATGGTCTCGCCGCAGTGCGTGACTTCCTGGACGGGTTCTGGCCCGCGCACCTCGCGGGACTGAAGCGTGCGGCGGAGGCGGACGTGCGACGGCATCGGTCCCGCGGGCGCAGCGATGGCTGACTTCTCGACCTCGATCGAAATCGAAGCGCCGCCCGACGTGGTTTTTGCCCACCTCGTCGCCGCTGAGCGGATGGTGTCGTGGATGGGCCAGCACGCCGAGTTGCGGCCGGTCCCTGGAGGTGAGTTCGCGGTCGACATCAACGGGTACCTCATCCGCGGCGAGTATCTCGTCGTGGATCCCCCGCATCGGATTGTCGTGTCGTGGGGAATGGCCGGCGCCGCGGACCTACCCCCCGGCTCGTCCCGGGTCGAGTTCATCCTCACGCCTACATCGACCGGTACCAACCTGAATCTGCACCACACAGGACTGCCCGAAACGCGCGCAAGAACGCACGTGGGCGGTTGGCACAACTACCTCACCCGCTTGCGGTCGGCAGCAACAGGAGTCGATCCAGGTCCCGATTACTGGAGACCTGTGGCAAGTGGAATCGCGCCTGGATAAGAAGGAGGCACCATGACAATCGCCAAGACGGAGACGGCTGAGCTGATCGGCGATTACTACGCCAGTTGGAAGGACGGGATCTCCACGTTCGATGAGGCCCGCGTGCGAGGCGTGGTCGTCGAGAATCTCGACTTCGAGGGGCCGATTGCGGGCAAGCGCCAGGGGAGCGCTGGATTCATCGGTGGCCTCAGGCGCTTTGTCGAGGGTTTGCGGGCGCCAATCCACATCCTTCAGGAGATCGCTTCGGGCGATCAGGCAGCGGTCCTCTACGACGCCGACCTGCCCGAGGGGACGATGCGATTTGCCGAGTTTTTTCGGGTTGCAGACGGGCGCATCCAGTCGATCAAGCTTCTCTATGACGCCGCTCAATACCGGGCTCTGGGGGGTCGCTGAGTCGGCCGAGGGCCGGGATTCTGCTGATCGATTCCGACGATCCGGTCAAGGGATCTTGACGCCGGATGGCAGCCGCGCCTGGCGCAGGTCGACGCGGTCGCCGCGCATCGGGACGCCTTCCTGAAGCAGGAGCAGGCGCTGTCGCCTCCCCATCGGGATGCTCCCGTCGGCGTGGACGACGCGATGCCATGGGAGGTCTTCGTGTGTGGTGGCAAGAATGCGACCAACCAGGCGGGGCGCTTTCGGGTCGATGTCGCCGTAGGTGCGGACAAATCCAGCCGGAATCGCCCGCACGCGGCCGACGATGCGCGTCGTGCGCGGGTCGGGGCCGCTGCTTTTCGCCGGCATTGCGTCTATATCGTGTGTGAGATGGAGCGGCCGCGTGAGCAGCGCTTCGATCTGAGCGCTGCACAGGCCATCGCGTTGGAAGTTGCGCAGGGGTGGGGGCTCGAGCTCGGGGAGCCCTTCGCGCTTTCGTATGTCTCGTACGTAGTGCCGGCAGGCGACGCCGTGCTCAAGGTCGCGTGGGAAGGGGACACAGAGTCGCTGCATGAGGGTGACGCGCTCGAGCTCTGGGACGGCGACGGAGCTGTCCGACTCCTGGGGCGTTCGGGCCGCGCCCTCCTCGAGGAACGTGCGGTGCCGGGGGATGACCTCTCATCGGTGCCCGACGATGAGGCGACCGCGATCGCCGTCGGCGTCGGCTCGCGGCTGTGGCGCCGCGCGGGATCGCCGTTCCGGCCGGTTGGGCCCGAAGTTGCACGCTGGCTCGACGCTGCGGAGCGCGATGGCAGCGAGCTCGTTCCGCTCGCACGCGAGCTGCTCGCCGAGCTCGATTCGGGCGCGGACTGGCTCGTGCATGGCGACTTCCACCACCACAACCTCCTTCGCCGTGGCGATCGGTTCGTCGCGATCGATCCGAAGCCGTACCTCGCCGATCGCGAGTACGACGTGCCGTCGTTCCTTTGGAACCCGATGAGCAATCGGATGGAGGACTCCGAGCAGACAGAGCGTCGCATCGCAGCCTTCGTCGCGGCCGGCCTGGACGACTTCCGGATTCGCGCGTGGACGGTGATCAGGGGGGCGTACCTGCGGCCGGGCTACGCCGACGCGATCATGGCACTCATCTAATGCCGCTTGAGCAAGGCCAGACGGGTGCGGGCCCGCCCCGCCTAGCCTCCCTCCAGGCTCACGACCTCCAGGAAATGAGGGACCTCACCGATGAACGCCCGAGCTGGCGAGCCGAAGCTGTCCTCATAACGACCGCATCTGCAGCAAGACTCGGGTCAGTCGACGAGCGGTCCACTAAATAGGAGGTCAATACAGATGCAGAACGTCAGTACATTGATCCGGCGTCCAGTTCCGATGGGTACCGTAGCGGCGAGCTGGTTGGTCGCTTTCGTGGCCGGAGCGGTAATCGCACTCGGCCTGCCGGTTTTAGCGGGACTCTCGACGGGCCACAGCTCGAGCGCTGCGGTCTCAGTCGGAACGGTTGGTGGTGAGCTGATCGCGCACAACCGGTCCGAGCAGGGCCTGGGCGTCTCGGCGCCCGCCGGAGCGGAAAAAATCGCTCACAACCGGTCCGAGCAAGGCTTGCCGTAGAACTCCTGGCGATGGCGAGTTCGGTGACGGCTCCCGTTGGAGCCGTCACCGCGTTTGCACCGCCCTGTCCTCAGGGCGAGGTCGGACTTGGCTATTTCGTGGTCAGCAGGCGGGCCAGGTCTGTGCGGTTGCGAGCGCCCGTCCTGGCCAGGATGTTGGACACATGCCGTTCGACAGTCTTACGCGACAAGAACAGCCTGCTCGCAATCTCCGGATTGCTGTTGCCGGCGGCGATGAGAGTCGCAATCTGCCTCTCTCGCTCGCTCAGTCTTTCCAGTGCATGCTCTCCGCCAGGCGCCTGACCTCGCCGCCAGGTGCGCACGCCAAGGCGTCGCAGTCCTAGCTCTGCCAGCAGTTGCTCGGTCGACGCACCCACAGCTACGGCTTCATCACCGGCCCTTCGAAACTCCTCTGCAGCGCGCCGCTTATCGCTCCCAGACAAGGCGCCGGCGAGGTCGAGTCTGGTCCAAAGCAGCGAGCCGACCAGTCCTAGTCGCTTCCTCTCAGCCAGAACCGCCTCCAGCTCTGCGATGCCGGCAGGATCCCCCCTGGCGACCGCGATCAGAGCCGACACATGCCTGCGCCAGAGCCCGTCGTTCATCAGCCCGGGACGTCCATTTTCGTCCCAGGCCTGCAGCTTCTTCTCTGCATCCTCGATTCGGCCGAGTCGAGCGAACGCTTCGGCTGTCTTGAGCGTCAGCTCGCGCGCACATCGCCTGCAATCGGCTGCCACGGCGTCTTGCCGGCTTGCTTCAATGTGCCGTTCAATTTCCATGCTTCGAGTCCGATCGCCACACCTGGCCAACCAAACAAAGATGTGCCAGTGGAGGTGCATGCGGAAATGTGGCTCCGATTGGAGAATCACCTCGCGCTCGAGACTGGCGATCGCATCGCGCCAGTCACCGCGAGACAGCCAGATCAGGTGGTGAAGATCGTGGATCGACCAGTTGCCCACTTTGACCATCGCGAGACGTGCCCGGCTGCCCGCTAGCCGCCGCTCGAGCTCCATACAGTCCGAGATGACTTCATCCGCCTCCTCAAACCGACCCGTATCGATCAGCTTGCTCACCAGGCTCGAGCCGGCGGCAAGTGTGAGCAAAGGCAGCATTCGCTCACGCGCTCGAGTCCAGGCGCGTCGTGCGCTCTCGATGGCCTCGCCAATGCTGCCGACGAACATCAAGGCTGAGGCGCGGTCCTGCTCGGCCCAGATCGAGCCCTCCTCTGAACCGCGGGCCACCTGAGCCATCTCTTCGGCGATTTGCAGCTGCCCAGGGCCATCCTCTTCAACGAGCGCTGAGTCGAACGCGACCTGCAGAGCCGCTACGTAAGCATCGCGTTCGCGCGCAGTGACCTCGACCGGTGGATTGCCCCAAAGCTTTCGAGCCTTCTCTGCCGCCTCGAACGCAGCCCTTCGGCCCTCGTCCCCGCGGTGCTTCTGGACCTGGAGCAAATTGGCTCGATGTGACTCGATCTCGACTGAGAGTACGGCCTCATCGGTGGCTTGGCTCCGGGCAAGCTCAAGAAGAGAAAACGCCTCTTCCTTGCGTTCGATGAGGCTCGATGCGGCACGCGACGCAGCGAGATACGCGGTAGCGCGGAGCGTCGGATCGGACACGCTGGACGCTACTACCGTCCATCTGTCCAGGGCGATCTTCTGCTCGCCCAGCTCACTGGCCAGCTCCGCGACCGACAGATGAAGCGCAATCCCAAGCGGGTCTGAGAGTCCCTCGGCGTCTGCAAGGTATGCGAGCTCATGAAGTCCTTCTGGCCCGAGCAGCCTGCGCCGCGGCGATTGAAGTACCTGGAGCGCGAGCTCCTTTCCGTCCATGCCGGCCTCGCGGCGGTGGACCAGCGCTTCGTGCAGCAGCTGAACGTCAGTGGTGGCCTGCCGCTCGAGGAAGGTTGCGAGCAGGGCGTGCAGCTCGCGCCGCAGCGGCGCAGACAATTGCGCCATCGCCGACGCTCGGATCAGGTCGTGCGCAAGTCCTACGGCGTCGGCTCGCACGACGGCGAAGCCCGAACGTTCCAGCTCGGCGACCGCCTGCTCGGTCCGAGATGAGTCCCAGATCATGACAGCCTCCAACTCCGAGACCGCCAGGGGACGCGCCGCGACCGCAAGTAGCGCCAGCAGCCGGCTGGCATCTCGGCCGAGTCCACGCTGCCTTGCGGCCATGTAGCCGGCAAGGTTTTGCTGTGCATCGCTTCGTGCGACGATTCCCAACCAGAACGGCGAGCCGTTCGACTGGGTCCAGAGTTCGGCGGCTCGCTGCGAGGTGATCTTGGGAGCCAGCTGCTGGATCAGCTGAATGCCCTCGTCGCGTTCGAGTGGACCAAGCTCCACGATCGATACGCGGTCTGAACCCAGCTCCCTGATCAACGAGTCCCGAAACGCCTCCCCTCCGCCGGCCGGGCGAGAGGCCGCAACCAATGCCAGTTCCTTCTCCTCTGCTTCAGCTGAACGGATCAGGTATGAACACAGCGCAAGCGACAGCTCGTCGGCCCACTGGAGGTCGTCGACGACCAGGAGGATCGGCCCTTGATGTCCAAGCAGCGCGCGCCGTGCGGCTTCGAACAAGCGCAAGGGTTCCAGCGAACGGTCGTCGGTCGGGCTGCGCGCAAACAGAAACTCGTTCAGCACCTCGCCTGCGCCGCTCACCTTTCCAAGCTCGCGGAGGAGATCCGCCGCGGCGGCCAGTGGCACCCGCGCACCTGACTCGTAGCCCGTGATGATCAGCTGGGGAGTGGCATGCTGCCGGCTTCGCAACTCCGCCAGCAGGCGGGTCTTCCCCGAACCAGGAAGTCCCGAAACGACGGCCGCCGCAGGTCTGCTCTCGCCCTTCGCTTTCGAGCACACTGCTTCCAGGAGAGCTAGTTCGACTCGCCGTCCGACGAAGGTCGTGCTCATCAGCAGATGCCTACGACCAGCCTAGGTCGTTCAGCCGGGTCGGCGGCGTGCCGGCTGCCGCTGCTGGTCGAACATCTCCCGGATTTCGCGGACGCTGGTGGCGTCCTCGGGCTTCTTCTCGTTTCGCAACGAAACGATCCGCGGAAAGCGCAGCGCGAACCCCGGCTGGTCCGCGGTCATACCGGCCGTGTGACGCGGGCTGGGCGTGATCTCGTCGGCCAGCACCTCGACCACGATCGCCGGCTTCAGCCAAGCGTCGGGAACGAAGTTCGAGTTCACCCGCGCCGGCTTCTCCGCAACCTCCAGCTTGGCCAGCCGCTCGTAGATCTCCCGCCAGCCCTGGTCGGAAAGGCCGGTGCCGAGCTTGCTGATGGTCACGAACTCGTCCTTGTCGCTGTCGTAGACCCCGGCGAGCAATGCGCCCGCGCCGAACTCTGCCCGCTTGCCTTTGCCGCGATAGGAGCCGAGCAGGACGACGTCGATGGTGTCATTGAGCTGCCCGCTCGTGTTCCGCTTCAACTTCACCCAGTTGAAGTTGCGTGCGCCCGCCTGATAGGGAGAGTCAAGGCGCTTGGCCACCACTCCTTCCAAGCCGCGACTGATGTTGTCCAGCAGCTCCCGGGTCAGCACCTCCGCGGAGTCGGTCATGGTCAGGGGCGCCGGGATCAGCGTGTCTGATTCACGGAGGAGCTCTTTGACGATCTCGAAGCGCCGCTCATAGGGCAGCTGCGTCAGGTCGGAGCCGTCGCGGAACATCACGTCGAAGACGAACGCCCGCATCGGCACGCGGGCAGCCATCTCCTCGATACCCTCCTTGCGCCGGCGCGCGGTCGTCTCCACGAAGGGGACGTACTCCTCGGAGTCGGGGTTGTAAGCGATCGCCTCGCCATCGAGGATGACGGTCTCGACCTCGAGTCCGGCGGCGGCGGCGACCAGCTCCGGGAACATCTCCGTCATCGACTCCAGGTTTCTCGAGAAGATGCTCACGTCGTCTCCGTTCTTGTGGATCTGGACGCGCAACCCGTCGTACTTAGGCTGCACGCCGACGGTCCCGAGCTTCTTGATGACCGCCTCCGGGTTGGGAAGGCGCTCCGCAAGCTGTGGCCGGAGCGGATGGCCGGCCGTGACCTTCAGCGCGTCGAGCCCGGTCTCACCTGCGTCCCAGAGAGTTCGCGCGATCAGGCCGAGGTCGGAGGTGCGGTTGTAAGCCGCCTCCAGGACCGGCCGCAGGGACCGGTCGCCTTTCTTCGCGAACGAAAGCGCATCGAGAACGGTCGGGTCCCCGATCCCCAGCCGCATCTTGCCGAGCGTGATCCGCACCAGGTGTTTGGCCGAAGTGGCATCGAGGTCGCCCAGCAGGCCGGTGAAGCCATCGAGCTTCTCCTGCTGGCTGCCGGCACCCCCGGCGGCGGCGATCTGGGTCAGGCGCTGGTGCACCTTGACGACCGAGGGCGACTCACGGTGCGAGGCCGCCTTCGCAAGTTGCTGAGCTGTGATGCCGAGGTCGCCGGTCTGGCGGTTCAGCTTGGCCACCTCTCCCTTCGAAACCGAGTAGGCGCCCGCGATGGCGGTCATGAGCAGCCTCTCGCCGAGGCCGATTTCTACCGGCTCGAAAAACGGGGCCAGCCGGCCCTGGATGAGATAGGTGATCGGCTCGAGCTCGTCCACCGAACTGGCGCGGTACACCTCCGACAGGATGCGAACGAGCTCGTTCCTCTTGCTCGTGGCCTCCATCTGGTCGAGGCTCGCGGCCAGCTCACTGAACTTCACGATTGCTCAGCTTAGTCACGTGTCGAGGTCCCTCAGGGATTGCGCTTGGCGCCAGCCGGGCGTATGCGAAGCGGGAATTCCGCTCCGCCGGCGTCAAACGGGCCGACCTGGGTAACTAGGTCCGCGGGTTCGTAAAGGCGTCGGTCGAGTCAGGGCCGGCTGGAGTGCCGTCGGCCGTACCAACCGCGGTGCAGCTGCTGTTCTTGCAGTTGGTCATCACGAAAAGCGGAACGAAACCGGTGCCGTTTTGGCCCTGATGATCTCCCTCCTGCGCACCGGTCAGCGCGGCCAGCCCTATGTAGTCGCCTGTGAAGAATCCCCTGGCCACCGGAGCCGCCTCCATGTTGAAAGGTCCTCCCACGAGCGTTCTCGATCCAAAGTCAAGGCCAGGACCCTTGGTGGTGGTGAACCAGACGTCGGTGAGAAGGATGTTCGGGCTGGTCAGCGGCGGCGTCAAGTCGTAGTAGGTCAGACCGACCTGGCCGCGGTCGTTGACCGCGATCGTGGCCGTGAAAGCCGCCTGATCGTTCGGTGGGTTGACTCGAACTGGAGCCGACCATGTGCCGGCGAGCCCGCCCTCGCTGGAGGTGGACGCGAAAAGCATGTCGTTGGTTGCCGTCGGATCCGGGTTGGCGCGCCCGTCCTGCCAAACCACGTACAGCTGTCCCGTATTGGGGTCGATCGCAGGCTCGGGGATGATGTCGCCAACGCGGAGAGGCTTGCTCGGATCGCCCGGGTAGGTAACTCCACAGAAACAAGCGTTGGTCTCCGCATTGGTCGCCATACGCTGCACGTGAATCCGCCCGCTCCAGGTCGCCCCGTGGTTGGTCGAGAAGACCATCTCGAGATTGTTTTGCCCGGCGGCGTTGATGAAGTCGTAGAAGTCGTACAGCGTGCCGTTCTGGCTGTTGACGACGATCTGGTTGCCAATCGTTTGCTCATCGAGGCCGGTGGGGACGATCGGCCTCGGCTTCGACCAGGTCTTCCCACCATTGGTGGTGCGACTGAAATAAGTGGGCGCGGTGAACCCACACGCCACCGGTGTGGTGGCCGCGGCCCGGGTCAACCGATGCGGCGTGTCGTGGCCTGATCTCACCGCAGCACGAGCCGGGGTCGTGCAGACGAAGACATCGTGAAACTGCTCCCAGACGACGTACGCCCAACCCGCACGGGTGGGATCTGCCGTCACCGATTGCTTGTCATCCGTCGGGTTGAAAGTCGTTGGGCTGGCGATCAGCGGATCGATGTCCTTCTGGTTCACCCACGTGCGGCCACCGTCATGGGAGACGGCCGCGCCCAATCCGTTGCGGATGAAGTCGCCGTCGAAAGGCAGGCTCACCGCGTAGGCAGTGCCATCTGGCCCGAACGAGACCCACGGATCTGATGTGCGCTGATAGTTGAGCACCGGCGTCTTGTAAAACGGTTGCGCGCAGGTTGTGAATGGCTGAGGCGTCTGGCCCCAAGTCTTACCGCCGTCAAACGACCACGACGCCACCTGGCCCTTGGCGCCTCCGTCAGACCAACGGTCTTGCTGCCAGGTGCCGATCAGGTTGGCACCGTTCGCAGGGTTGTCTGCGATCCAGGGTTCGACCTCGGCGCTCTGGTAGTTGATCGCGCCAAAGGTGTTGCCGCCGCCTATGCAGGAGGCAAACGGATCGCCGTTGGACACCCTGGTGGGGCTTGGCGCGTCCGCCAGGACCGTGCTCGATACCACCAGCGCCAACGCGCCGGCCAGCGCAGCAGATGTGACCAGTCGCTTCACCGTCCAACCCCCTTGCCGCCAACGAATCTTTCCGCAGTGAGCGAAAAATATGCGCCCGGTTTGTGAGGCTGTCAAGAATCGAGGTGCTTCGATGAGTCAGCGATTCCGCTCGTTTGGCGCCACCGGGGCGTATGCGAAGCGCGAATTCCGATCCGCTGGCGTTAGACGGGCCGAATCACCCGGCGGCTAACAGCTCGTGCCGCATTGCATTCGACTTACGGCTGATTAGGTCCTATTTCTCTCGCTCCGCTCCCGAACGGGCGAACCGAACTAGAGCTTCCAGATCGCCGACATCGGCCGCCTTAAGCGCGGCTAAATAGCCCTGCCGATCCGCTCCCTCTCCTCGCAAATCGCGTCGGCCCCATTTGGCCGCTTCCTTGGGCGGCTCACCGGTGACCGCCAAGCGCGGATTCTTAGATCGGCATTGCTTCGGCATCGTTATGGGCTCGGGCCAATGCTCCTGGATTGGATATGCAACTCGCTGGTTGCATTTCTTGGGCGGCCGCGATAAGATGCAACCATGAAGTTGCATAACAGCACGGACCGCATCGAAAAAGAGATCGTTCTGCGCGCGCCCCGCTCGCGGGTCTGGCGCGCTCTTGCCGACGCCGACGAGTTCGGCGCTTGGTTCGGCGTGAAGCTCGAGGGTGCCTTCGCACCAGGCTCGCGCGCTCATGGCCAGATCACGCTGCCCGGCCATGGGCACGTGACCATCGAGATCGCCATCGAGCGGATGGATCCCGAGAGCCGGCTTTCGTACCGCTGGCACCCATACGCGGTCGAACCCGGCGTGGACTATTCGAACGAGCCCACCACCCTGGTCGAATTTCAGCTCGAGGAAGTCGCGGGAGGCACCCGGCTCACCGTGGTCGAGTCAGGCTTCGATCGCATTCCGGCGGAACGCCGTGCAGAAGCACTTCGGATGAACAACGCAGGCTGGACCGAAGAGCTCGAGAACATCGCGCGATATGTCGCGATATAGCGCCGGCATGCGCGAGGTTTCTCGCACTGCGCCAACGTTTGCGGCGCTCGGTGACGAAACCCGGCTCGCGCTGGTGGCCCGACTGAGCTCCGATGGCCCTTTGTCGATTACGCGGCTAGCAGCCGGGTCTGCGGTCACGCGCCAGGCCATTACGAAGCACCTCAACGTGCTCGCCAGCGCTGGGCTCGTTTCGGATGTGCGACGTGGCCGAGAGCGCATCTGGGAATTCGAGCCGAAACAAGTGGAGGCGGCGCGGAGCTATCTCGAGCACGTCTCGCAGCGGTGGGACGAAGCGCTCGCCCGTCTGAAGACATTCGTTGAGGCGTGAAGGAAGGAACCATGCTGTTGCGCAACAAGGTCGCACTCGTGGACGTCGCCGGCGAAGCGAGCGCCAGGACAGCTGCGACGGCGGTCGCGCTGGCGGCGACGCTCGGGATCGCCGCCGCATCCTGGGTCGTCGCGGCCCGGCAGATGAACGGGATGGATATGGGCGTCGCGACCCAGCTCGGTTCGTTCACGTTCTTTGTCGCTCTGTGGGTATCGATGATGGCGGCGATGATGCTCCCGGGCGCCGCACCGGCAGTCTTGAGACGCGCTCATGCCGGCGGTCTGCGCGCCGTGCCGCTATTCGTAGGCTCGTACCTGGCCGTCTGGACACTCGTGGGCGTCGCAGTGTATGAGCTGTACCAGCCGCACGGTTCCTTCGCCGTAGGCGCGCTTGTTATCGCGGCGGGTGTGTACGAGCTCACGCCGCTCAAGCAGCATTTCCGCCGGCGCTGCCAGGAGAACGTGCGCTCAGGATTCGAGTACGGGCTCTGCTGCGTCGGCTCCAGCATCGGACTGATGCTGATGCTGGTGGCGCTGAGCGTCATGAGCGTCACGTGGATGTCCGTGATCGCAGTCCTGGTCCTGGCCCAGAAGCTCGTGCCCGCGAGGGCCGCCCTCGATGTGCCGCTGGCGCTGGCGATCGTCGCATTGGGAATCCTGATCGTCATCGCGCCCTCGTCGGTTCCCGGACTCACGCCAACCCTGTTGTAACGAAAAAGGAGACAAGGAAAGAATGACCGACCACAAGATCGGAACACGTGCAGAGTGGCTTGCGGCCCGGCTGGAGCTGCTCGAGGCCGAGAAGGCCCTGACCAGGCGTGGCGACGAGCTGGCGCAGCGGCGGCAGGAGCTGCCCTGGGTTCGAATCGACAAGGAGTACCAATTCGAGACCGACGAGGGCACGGCGTCACTCGCCGATCTCTTCAGAGGACGCTCGCAGCTCCTCATCTACCACTTCATGTTCGGGCCCGACTACAAGGCAGGGTGTCCTTCCTGCTCGGCGATCGCGGACGGCTTCGACGGCTCTGTCGCCCACCTCGCGAATCACGACGTCACGCTCTGCGCGGTGTCGCGAGCACCGCTCGCGAAACTGCAGGCGTACAAGCAGCGGATGGGCTGGGGTTTCCCCTGGGCGTCTTCGTTCGGCAGCGACTTCAACTACGACTACCAGGTGGCGGTCACCAAGGAGCAGTGGGAGTCGGGAGCCACCGAGTACAACTTCCGCGCGGCGGACTTTCGATTGCTCAAGGGCGGCGAGGAGAATCCGTTCATCGCCGCGCTCACCTCGAGCGTTGGGACAGACTGGGCGACCTACAGGAGCGAAGGGCCCGGCGTGAGCGCGTTTGCGCTCGAGGATGGCGTCGTCTACCACACCTACTCGGCGTACGAGCGCGGGATAGACGGCCTCTGGGGCATGTACCAGTGGCTGGACCGCGCGCCGCTCGGTCGCAACGAGACCGGCATGTGGTGGCGCCGCCACGACGAGTACGTCAGCAAGACGGATCGCAGGGTGGCCGGATTGACCTCCTGAGGCTGCGATCGAGCAGTTTTCAAGAAGCCGGCGCAGGGCAGGCACCCTAGCATGAGGTCGTTCCCATCACCACTCACCCGGGAGGAGACCTCCAATGAACGACAAGCGGAAGGCCACCAAGAGCAGCCCCGCGTCCAAGACGAGATACGAGGGATTCACGGCCGACGAAAAAGCCGCGATGCAAGCCCGCGTCCAGGAGCAGAAGGTGGCGTCGCGACGCGGAGACGAGGAAGGCGCAGTGCTCGCGAAGATCGCCGAGCTGTCCGAATCCGATCGGGCCATGGCCAAGCGGATCCACGCCGTCGTCAAGGCCAGCGCGCCAACCCTCTCGCCGAAACTCTGGTACGGGATGCCCGCGTATGCCAGGGACGGCAAGATCGTCTGCTTCTTCCAAAGCGCGCAGAAGTTCAAGACGAGGTATGCCACGTTCGGCTTCAGCGACGAGGCGCGCCTCGACGAAGGCAACATGTGGCCCAACGCCTACGCCTTGACGAAGGTGACCGCCGCCGACGAGGCAAGGATCGCCGCGCTCGTCAAGAAAGCGGTGAGCTGAGGACCACGCGTCCTGCCTGGTCGCCCACCGGAATCAACCACCCTTGCGGGCGGTTGGAGTTTAGTGGTCTTACCTCAGACCATTCGATGGGAATGAGTTGGATGCGTCAAGCGAATCTCAATGTGGCCAAGATCCGGGCCGGCATGGCCTTCTTGGTGACACACCCGGTCTCCGCCCTGGATCAGATTTCTTGTGGTGGGCGTTGCCCCCCGGCCGGTCTTCGCTAGGCCGGCCCCGGCAGCCGCAGTCGCGGCTGCCCCACCGCAAGTAGAAACTCATTGAGAGGGCAGCTATGACAATTGTCATCAAGCCGAGCGGCGCATCGATCCGTGAGCGCGTGCTTGGTCAGCCGACGGCCGCAGGCGATCCGTTTCTGGCGCCGTTCTTCGAGACCGCCATCGAACACGTCTGGGGTGGACTGTGGAATCGGCCCGGTCTGGAGCTGAAATACCGCAGCCTGGTCGCGGTGTCGGTGCTCGCCGCCACCGGTGTGGACAGCGCGGAGCTCAAGACCCACCTGCGCGGCGCGCTGAACCTCGGGTGGACCGTGGACGAGCTGTGTGAGGCGCTGCTCCAGGTCGGCGGCTATGCGGGATTTTCCGCGGCCCATGTGGCGCTCCGCGTGCTGAGTGAGATCGCCGCGCAACGCTGATATCGAGGTGACGGGGAGAGAGCGCCTCTCCCCGTCTTTCCAGGCCACGATCGGCTCCTGAGAAACGGCCAGGCTTAGAACCGGTCAGAAATCAAGAAGCACTCGTTGCCCGGCGGGCCTAGGCTGAAAACCATTCAAGCGGCCAACGCCGCGAATGTCACTGGAGGAAACCAATGAAGATCAAGCTGACAACCATTTACGTGGACGACCTCGACAAGGCCTTGCGCTTCTACACAGAAGTGGCCGGTTTCGTGAAGAAGACGGACGTTTCGCAAGGGGGGTATCGGTGGCTCACAGTGGCCTCGCCTGAGGAGCCGGATGGCACCGAGCTGCATCTCGAGCGCAACGACAACCCCGCGGCCAGGGCCTACCAGCAGGCGCTCTTCGAGCAGGGCCAGCCCGCGGCCATGTTCTACACCGATGACATCAAGCGCGACTACGAAAGGATGAAAGACGCCGCCGAATTCAAGATGCCGCCCACAAAGGTGACGGGCTCGACCATCGCCCAGGTAAATGACACCTGCGGCAACCTAATCCAGATCACTCAGCTGGACCGCGTACGCAGCGAAGCGGGAAGCAGGTAAGACGGTCGAAGTCGAACCAGGTCAAGCCTGAGCTGAGGTCAGCGGGTCGCGCCTCGCGGATGGCGCGACCCCGTCGCCCCACCATGTCGGCGCCGCGCTCACGGTGCCAGCCCGCCGAGCAGATTGCGCAGCGCCTCGGTGTAGGCGTCGAGCGCCGCGCGACCTCGCGTCGTCAGGGTCACTGTGGTCGTCAGACCGTTCCCATCCCAGACCTTCTTGCTCTTGAGATAGCGGGCGTCCTCGAGCTTTCGAAGATGCGTGATCAGATTGCCAGGCGTCAGGTCGAGCATGTTCTGAAGTCGGGTGAAGGAAAGGGTGTCGCCCTCGTTCAGCGCAGCCAGCGTCACGAGGATCCGTAAACGCGCCGGGGCGTGGATCAGCGGGTCGAGAGGCTCAATTGTGGTGGTAGTAATAGCTGGCTCTCTCAGGAGCGACGCTGCAAGACCACCAGGGCGGCGGCGTAAGCCAACAGCACCAGGCACCCGCCCAGGCCGGTGAGTCCCCAAGCCCCGAGCGGGCCGAAAAACGTGCTCACGGAGGCGACGGCGATGATCGCAATGCAGACGCCGAGCTGGAGCCAGCTCTCCCGCACCGCGTTGATGCCGGCTGCCGCCGCGGCCAAAGCGATCAGCGGCACAGTTGGGCCAAACACCCCGTACACGATCTCAAAGCTCACGCCGCGGTAGCGCAACGCGCCCTCGACCACCCATGCGCCTATCCCGGCGGCCGCAATTGCGACGCCTTGGGCCTGCCGCTGGCGGCGAGCCCTGCCGCTGACGCCGGATGTCGCCCGATTAAAGACCACCGAGCCAACGATCGCCGAGACGGCGATGAGCCCGTACAGCACCGCAAGCGACCAAAGGGCCGGACCGGTGTACACGTGCTGATCGCGCATCGACCACCAGACCGCGCCGTAGCCGAACAAGAAGACCCCCGCCGCCCCCACCACCACGGCCAGCGGCGGCTGAGGGTCGAACTGGCGCCGAGCCTGCATCTGGGCTTGTTCGAGGATCTTCGCCGCCTCCCTGGGGTCCAGGCTGGCCCCTTCGCCGCCGGATGCCGATTGGTTGGCGTCTCCTATCACGTTCATTTCGCTCTCCTTTGCGCCACAAACTAGCAGACTTTGCGGTACAAAGTCAAGGCCTCCAACTCGGCGGGGGACCCCGACTGTGGCCACGTTCTTTTATGCTCGGAGACATGACCATTCAGCGGATGGACAACGTCGGAATCGTCGTCGACGACCTGGACGCGGCTGTCGCGTTCTTCACCGAGCTCGGCATGGAGCTGGAAGGCACGGGGCAGATCGAAGGCCTTTGGGCGGACCGCACCGTCGGACTCGACGGCGTCCGGAGCGACATCGCGATGATGCGGACCCCGGACGGCCACGGCAAGCTGGAGCTGGCCAAGTACCACACCCCTGCGGCGTCCGGCGCCGAGCCGCAGAACCCGCCGCCCAACACGCTGGGACTGCATCGCGTCATGTTCGCCGTCGACGACATCGACGACACCATCGCCCGCCTACGCACCCACGGCGCCGAACTCCTCGGCGATGTGGCGCAGTACGAGAGCAGCTTCCGGCTCTGCTACCTCCGCGGCCCCGCGGGCATCATCGTCGCTCTGGCCGAACAGATCGGCTGACACGATCCTGTCGGGGGGCGTCCAGGTGGGACAGGCCCGTCAACCGTCGAAGACCGACCAGCAGATCTCGTTTCGCAACCGCTGATCGTCGAGGACGAGCTCGCGAATCGGATCCGGGAGCTGTTCGCGCTGCCAATGGCACTCGAGCCTGCCAGCGCTCTCACCCCCGCGTCCCGGGGCCGCCGCACGCGCGGCCTTGATCGCGTACGCCGCAGCGCCAAGCTCGTGTGCGGCGACATGCGCCACCACTGCCGCCTGCCCGGCGGCATATGCGGCGTGCCGAGCGGCTCCGCTCAACTCTCTTGCCGCAGCCATGGCATGGCCACCCGCCGCTCGGGACTGCGACATCCTGATCTCGCCGCGCGCCCATGCCCGAATCTGCTCGATCGCCTCGCGGGGCCGCAGGTCCGAGGGCTGCACCGACTCGAAGAGGTGAAGAACGTGCTCCGCGCACGCCGCAGCCCAGAGAGCCAGAAGCCGATGGTCGGAGTCGGTTAGCGTCCCCCCACGGCGGATGGTGATGAAGCGGGCGTCGCGAACTTTCGGGAGGATCACTTCCTTGTCCTCTTGCTTACATCCCTGGATGGCTGGCGATCCAACACACAACAAGATATTGAGTGGCGGAAACCTGAAGAGGTGGTCGGAGGGAGATCGCCGCTGCGTACGCGGTCGGCACCGAATTTTGAGTCGAGAAATCTGGTCGGGGAGGGGGGATTTGAACCCCCGACCACCTGACCCCCAGTCAGGTGCGCTACCGAGCTGCGCTACTCCCCGATGAAGTCGTAATCGTACCTATGCCCTGAGCGCTAGCCTCGGCCGGCCTGGGCGACCAGCCCACGGTGCGTCGACGCGAACCCCGCCTCTCGGAGCAGCGCGTTCAAAGGCGAGTCCATGACGGGCACGCCGTCGACCCGCTGCAGTTCCACCCTTCCAGCCGGCACGGCCATTGCGATCAAGGCGCGCAGGTGGTCGATCGAAACTTCGCCGTTGGTCAGCAGGGACCGGCCGCCCCGCTCGAGATAGAGCACGAGCGTCCCGCCGTCGAGGACGCAGTACGCGCCGGCGGCGCGGGCCATTCGCCCGTCCGAGCGCGGCCAAGCGAGCACGGACCCATATGAGTTCGCGGGGTCGCAGGCGGCGAGGGCGATGACGCGATCATCCGGTTCGCGGAGATCGCGCAGCCGGTCGACGGCTCCCGGCAACGCGAACTGCGAGCCGCCCAGGCCTTCCACGAAATAGCCGCGCCTGATGCGGCCCGATTCCTCCATCGCGCGGAGCACCGGGTACAGGCCCGCGAATCCGCCCGGCCATCCTTCGCCCGCGACGGACTCGCGCGTCAGGACGCCATATCGCTGGAGCAAGACGCCGGCGGCGGCATGAAGCTTTTCAGTCGGATTCGCTCCCGAGCCCACCATTTCGGTGACCAGCGACCAGCGGCCCGACGCCCTGGGCTGAGTCAGGCGAGGCAGTCGCGGCTTGTGCGCGGGGCGCCGCGCCGCGGGGCCGAGCAGTCGCAGCGGCGCGAACGTGTCGTTGGTCACCTCCCCCGCCCAGACCAGGTCCCACAGGGCGTCGAGCATCGTTTCCTCGTCGCCTCCACCGCAGGCCGAGTAAAGGTCGCGAAAGAACGTCGCGCCTCGCGCGCGAAGGTGATCGCGCAGCCGCGAATGCAGGTCGCCGTTGGGGGCGTCCGCCGGGTCGGGCACCAGCCGCGGCGCGTCGCCACGCAGGTACAAAGCCACCCTTCCGTCCGTGGATCCGAGCGAGCCCCGGCCGACCCAGACCACCTCGCCCATCGAGACCAGCTCGTCGAGGAGACGCGGGTTGTAGCCGGAGACGCGGCTCGCGATGATGTCGCGCTCGATGACGCTTGCGGGCAGCGCCGCGCCCTGCAGCTGGAAAACGACCTCGAGCAGTCGGTCGACCCCACCCGCTCGAACGCCGACCCCATGCCACGCGGGCAGGAAGCGCGCGAGTGTTTCGGGCGGGACGGATTCGACCTCGCGACGGAGCGCCGCCAGCGAGCGCCTGCGCAACATGCGGAGCACTTCCGGATGGCAGTGCTCGCGTCCCCGGATGGAGGTGCGGAACTCGCCGGCGATCACGTCGCCGCGCGCGATCAGCTGCGCCAGGGCACCTTCGACCGCAGGGCTCGCGAGGCTCCAGCGCTCCACGATGTCCGAGGCCACGAACGGCACATGCGTGCGCGCCCATCGGCGTATCAGCGAAATGAGCGGCTCGCTGCCCGGATCCAGGTACGCGTCTGGCAGGCCGACCGGAATCGTGATCCCGAGCGCCTCGCGGTACCGACCCGCATCTTCGGCCGCGATCCAGCGAGCCTGACCCGCAATGCGCACCGTAACCGCGCGCCGCTCGCGCTCCAGCGCTCGCAGCCAATCGATTGCGAGTCCGCGCGCGACCGCCTCCTCTTCGTTGAGGTCGCCCAGCCGGACCAGCAGGTCGTGCGCCTCGTCCGCATCGCGCGGAAAACGTTCCGGAAGGAGGCCCTGCAGTTCCAGCTCCACGGCGGCGATGGACGCCGGGTCGAGGAGCTCTCGCAGGTCCTCGCTGCCGAGCAGCTCTGCCAGCAGCTCGCGGTCGAGTGTCAGCGCCTGCGCGCGGCGCTCGGCCAGCGGCGAGTCGCCCTCGTACATGAACTCGGCCACATAAGAGAAGAGGAGTGAAGACGCAAACGGCGAGGCACGCTCCGTGTCGACCGCGACCACCCGCACCTCTCGGGAGCGGATCGAGCGCAGCAGCGTCGCCAGCGCCGCCATGTCGAATGTATCGCTCATCACCTCGCGCCAGGTCTCGGCGAGGATCGGAAAGTCGGGATACTGCCCGGCCACCTGCAGCAGCCCCGCGCTGCGCATACGCTGCTGCCACAGGGGCGTCCGCTGGCCCGGCCGGCGCCGCGGCAGGAGCAGCGAACGGGCGGCGTTCTCACGGAAGCGGGCGGCGAACAGGGCCGAGGCCGGCAGCTGGGAGGCGACCAGCGCCTCCACCTCTTCGGGATCGAGCACAAGCTCATCGAGACCCGGAGGGGACTCGACATCGGGAAGGTGGAGGGCGATGCCGTCGTCGGTCCAGAGCGCTCGTGCGTCGACGCCCAGCCGTTCACGGAGGCGCGCCTCGAGCGCCAGCGCCAGGGGCGCGTGCACGCGACCGCCCAGGGGAGTGAGAAGGCACACCCGCCAGTCCCCGATCTCGTCGCGAAATCGCTCGACGACCACAGTTCGGTCATCGGGCACCGCGCCGGTGGCAGCGGCCTGGTCATCGAGGTACGTCAGCAGGTTCTTGATCGCGCGGTCGTCGAACCCCGCGCGCTCGCGGAGGCGTCGCTCGGCATCCGCGCGAGGTAGCGCACGCAGCTCCCGGACCATCTTCCCCAGCGCCAGCCCGAGCTCCGCCGGACGGCTGGGAGCGTCGGCCTTCCAGAAGGCGATCTTGCCGGGCTCACCTGGGGCGGGCGTCACCAACACCTGCGAGGGCGTGATCTCCGCGATCCTCCACGTGGAGGCGCCGAGCACGAAGGTCTCGCCCACGCGGCTCTCGTAGACCATCTCCTCGTCGAGCTCTCCCACCCGGCGTCCGTCGTCGAGCAGGTTGACGGAGTACAGGCCGCGGTCGGGGATGGTGCCCGCGTTGGTGACTGCCAAATGCTGCGCGCCGGCCCTTCCGCGGACCGTGCCCGCGACCCGGTCCCACACGATGCGTGGCCGGAGCTCGGCGAACTCGTCCGACGGGTAGCGGCCGCTCAGCATGTCGAGGACCGATTCGAACGATCGCGGCCCGAGATCGCTGTATGGGTATGCACGTCGCACGACCGCGCCCAGATCGTCGACGCGCCACTCGTCCATCGCGCACATTGCGACCACTTGCTGGGCGAGGACGTCGAGGGGCTTGCGCGGGACGGTCGTCGATTCGATGCGGCCGTCGAGCATTCCCTCCACCACCGCGGCGGTCTCCACCAGGTCGCCCCTGAACTTGGGGATGAAGACGCCGCGCGAGATCTCGCCCACGGAGTGCCCGGCGCGACCGACCCGCTGGATGCCAGCCGCGACGCTGGGAGGCGATTCGACCTGCAGCACGAGGTCGACCGCGCCCATGTCGATGCCCAGCTCGAGGGTGGACGTGGCCACGAGCCCGCGCAGCGTTCCGGCCTTGAGCTGGTCCTCGATGAGGAGTCGCTGTTCGCGCGCGATGGAGCCGTGATGCGCGCGCACCAGGTCTTCCTCGGCGAGCTCGTTGATGCGCGCCGCGATCCGCTCGGCCAGGCGCCGCGAGTTGACGAACACAATGGTCGAGCGATGGTCCTTGATCAGCTGCAGGAGTCGCGGATAGATTGCCGGCCAGATGCTGTTCGACGTCTGGCCGGAGTCGTCGTAAGACTTCAGCTGCGCCATGTCCTCCACCGGGACCTCGACCTTGACCTCCATCGTCTTCAGCCGGCCGGCATCGACGATTGCCACCTCGCGAGTGGTTCCGCCAAGAAACTTCGCCACCTCTTCGAGAGGGCGCTGCGTCGCGGATAGTCCGATCCGCTGCGGCTCGACCTTTGTCAGCGCCGACAAGCGCTCGAGGCTCAGCGCGAGGTGCGAGCCGCGCTTGGTGGCGGCGACCGAATGGATCTCGTCGACGATGAGCCACCGAACAGAGGCGAGGATCCGCCGCGCGGCGCTGGTGAGAATCAGGAAGAGCGACTCCGGGGTCGTGATGAGGATGTCAGGCGGGTGGCGCTCCATCGAGCGACGCACCTCGGTTGGCGTGTCACCCGTGCGGATGGCCACCGTGATGTCGGGGGCAACGCCCCCGCCTGTCTCGATCTGGTGGCGAATCCCCACCAGCGGCGAGCGCAGGTTGCGGTCGACGTCGTGGGCGAGGGCTTTCAGGGGCGATACATAAAGGACGCGACAGCGCTCGGCCTCTGGCGGCGTCGGCTCAGAGGCGAGCCGATCGAGGCACCAGAGGAACGCGGCCAGGGTCTTGCCGCTGCCGGTGGGAGCGGCCATGAGGACGTGCCGGCCCGCGGCGACCTCGCGCCAGCCGCGCTCCTGGACCTGGGTCGGCTCCACGAAGGCGGCCCGAAACCAGTCCCTGGTCGCCGGTGCAAACAGGTCGAGAGCATCCCCCACGCCATTCAGTTTGATCGCTTTCGGCTCTACAAACAAGCGTTCGTTATCAAGGAGCGGCGCCTGTTTCGCGTGACGTCGGCGTTAAGTTGAACGCCATTAATAAATACCCGTTCGAGAGGTTCACCGAGGGCGCCAAGCGGACCCTGGTAGCGGCTCAAGAAGAAGCCGAACAGATGCGTGTCGGATACATCGGCACCGAGCACATCCTGCTCGGCCTGCTGCGCGCCGACTCCGGCGCCGCCACTGTTGTCCTCGCCCTTTTCGGCGTTTCCATCGACAGGGTCAGGAAAGCCGTCGGCCCCCTGCGCAACCAGAGTGCCGGCGTTCAACAAGTGATCCCGACGTCCCGCGTCAGGCGCGTGGTCGAGATCTCGTTTCAAGAGGCCGAGCGCATGGGCCATGACTCGGTGGACACGGGCCACCTCCTCATGGGCCTGGCCATCGAGGGCCAGGGCATCGCAGCCCACGTGCTCAAAGATTTCGGAGCCACCGCCGAGCGAGTCGTGGCCGAGGTGGAGCGCGAGCTCGGGGCGCCGCCCAGCGGCCAGGGCAAGGAGGGCGCTCCCCGGCCGGCGCTGTCGAGCCGCGACCTTCAACGCCTTGACCCGCCCCCCAAGGTCCACGCCCTTCGCGACAAACTGGCATCCATCAGGCAGGTCTTGCGCAACGCGGTCGCGGCTGGTGACACCGAGCACGCCCTCAAGCTCGGGAGCGAGGAGAACCGGCTGGAAAACGAGCTGCAGAAGGCCGAGCAGGAGTGGCTCGACTCGATCGGCTGAGCCGCCGGGCTGCGATGATCGCGGTTTAGATGATGGATCCCCAGCGGTTCCGCGAGACCATGGCCACCTTTCCAAGCGGCGTCGTCGTGCTGACCGCATTCGGCCCGGATTCCCTTCCACGAGGCCTCACAGTCAGCGCCTTCTGCGCCGTTTCCCTGGACCCACCACTCGCGCTGGCCTGCATCGACAAGACGTCGAACACACTGCCGGCCGTCCAGCATGCCGGCGGCTTCACAGCCAACATCCTTGCCGCCGGGCGCGAGCAGCTGGCCCGGCGGATGGCCACCAAGCTTTCGGACAAGTTCGATGGGATAGCGTGGCGCCGGCCAGAGTCGGCGCATGGCGGCCCGATCCTCGAAGACGATTGCGCGGCCTATGCCGTGTGCACGCTGCGAGACACCATCGAGGCGGGCGACCACTGGATCCTCATCGGCAACGTGGTCGAGGGCGACCAAAGCGAAGGCGTCTCGCCGATGGTCTTCAGCCGCCGCGGCTATCTCGGGCTTTAGGGTCACTCACGCCCCTCTCCCTAACCCTCTCCCCTGCGGGGAGAGGGGACCTAGAGGCTTCCCGACGGCCAGGACGGGACCAGCTGCGTGATCCCGGCCGACAGGATCGTCAGCTTGTTCGTCAACAGCAACAGGCCCATCACGAGCAGGACCGCGGCCGAGGCGAGGTCGATCGCGCGGCGGTGGCTGTTGATGACGCGCACCAATGGCCGGGCTCGCTCGAGCGCGAACGCCAGGACGATGAATGGGAGCCCCAGCCCCAGGCAGTAGGCGAGCATTAAGACCAGTCCCTGGCTCGTGGTCCCGGTCGTTACCGCCGAGCTCAGCACCGCGCCCAGCGTCACGCCGATGCATGGCGTCCATCCGCTCGCGAAGCCCATGCCCAGCACGAATCCACCGGCGACGCCGCCTCTCGACGGCGCCCGATCCATCACGCGGTACTCGCGGTCCAGAAACGGGAGGCGGATCAAACCGGCCACGTGCAGCGCCACAGCGATGACGAACACGCCCGCCACCACCGGCACGTAAGCGCGGATGGGCTGCACTGCGAGGGAGAACAAATAGAAGAAGAGGATGAAGATGAGCGACAGACCTGCGACGAAGCCGAGACCGGCGGTCGCCACCGGAAATGATGGCGAGCCAAAACGCACCGCTGGCGCCAAAGGTGCGGAATTTGGTGCTGGATAGGGCCCCGTTGGCGCCAAACGCGCGGAATCACGCGCGGCGACGCCTTCGTAGCGGACGGCCGTAACGGCCACCGGTTGCCCCGCCCGAGCGCCGAGGTAGGCCAGGTACGCCGGCACCAGCGGGAGCACGCACGGCGACACGAACGAGACGAGGCCGGCGAGGACCGCCAGCGCCGGACTGATGCCGTCCAGGCTGCCGGCGAGCACAACCACCGCGTCAGCCTGGCTGCGGGACGCTCGCCTTGCGAGCTGTTTCGACGATGGCGTCGATGACCTGCGGCCAAACGCGCTTGGGGATGTCGTGGCCCATCCCTTCGAGCTCGAGGAGGCGGGCGCCCGGCACGGCGGCGGCGACGATGCGACCGTTCTCGATCGGGACCAGGATGTCGTCCTGGCCGTGGATCACAAGCGTGGGCACCCGAAGGCTCCGCAAGCGCTCGAGTCGGGGGTGGGCGGTCAGGATCGCGAGCAGCTGCCTGCCCGTGCCGACCGGGTAGTAAGCCCGCTTGACCGCGCGCGTCGCCTTCGCGCGCTCGATCGCCTCGTCGAAAGGATCCCCGGAACCGAGCAACGCCTGGCGGCCCGCCAGGGCCATCTCGATGCTTGCCTCGGGATCCGACGGGGGCTGACGGAACAACAGGGCCGAGCCCTCAGGCGTTGGACTGACGCCTTCGCCCCGGCTGGGGCCGGACATGATCGAGGTCAGCGAAAGCGCACGGCCTGGGTGGTTGATCGCGATGAGCTGCGCGATGAAGCCCCCCATCGACGCGCCGACGATGTGCGCCGAATCGATGCCCAGGGCATCGAGCAGGCCGGCGGAGTCGGCGGCCATGTCATCGAGCGCGTAGGCGGGATGAGGCTCGCCCCTGAGCGCAGCCGCCATGTCTGGCGGCCCCGCCGCTTCCATCCGCGTAGACAGGCCAGAGTCCCGGTTGTCGAAGCGGAAGACGTGGAAACCAGCGGCTGCCAGTTGTTCGCAGAAGGCATCGTCCCAGCTGATCATCTGGGCGCCCAGGCCCGTCACGAGCAGTAGCGGCGCTGCTTTCGGATCGCCGAATTCCTCGTACTCGATGTCGATCCCATTGGCTCGTGCCTTCGGCATTGGGCCCAATCGTATGACGAACGCGATTCCGGGAAGCCGTTACCCTTAGCGGCCGTGGCGAGGACGCTGCCAACCCGGGCCGAGGTGGATGCGCGCTTCACCTGGGACGCGGCCAGCGTCTTTCCCGACGACGCGGCCTGGGACTCGGCTCTCGAAAGCGTGCTCACCCGACTGCCCGACCTCGCCGAGTTCAAAGGCCACCTGGGCGATTCGCCCGATGCGCTGGCCGACTGGTTCGACGCGACCGAAAGCCTGCAGCGGCTGTTCGGGAAGCTGACCGTCTACAGCACGATGTCGTACTCGGTGGACGTCACCAACCAGACTGCGGTCGCGCGCACCGATCGCACCCGAACGGTTGGAGCGCAGCTTTGGGCGGCGATGTCCTTCGCGCTGCCCGAGATGTACGCCATCGGTCTCCCGAAGCTGCGCGGATGGACCGCCACGTCGCCCCGGCTCGCCCACCTAGGCCACTACTTCGACCGCCTGGAAAGACTGGAGAGCCACGTGCGATCACCCGAAGTTGAAGAGGTCCTCATACGGGTGTCGGACCCCCTCGCCAGCGCGGTGTCAGCACACAGCGTGCTCGCGAACGCCGACATGAAGTTCCAGCCCGCAGTCGGGGTCGAGGGCGCGGAGGAGGTGGCGCAGGGCACCATCGGCGCGCTGCTCACCAGCCCGGACCCATCGATCAGGCGCACCGCATACGACAGCTACGCCGATGCCCACCTCGCCTTGCAGAACACCATGGCGACCAGCCTGGCGGCCGGCATCAAGCGCGATGTGTTCTACGCGCGCGCGCGCGGGTACGCGTCTTCTCTGCATGCGGCGCTCGAGCCGGCGTTCATCCCGCTCGAGGTCTTCCACAACATCATCCAGGCGTTCCGGGCCAACGTGGGCACGTGGCACCGGTACTGGCGCCTGCGGCGCAAGACGCTGGGCCTCGATGTGCTCAAGGCTCACGACACGCGCGCTCCCCTTCAGGACTTCAGGCTCCAGGTCTCGTACGAGCAGGCGGTCGAGTGGGTGGCGGCCGGGGTGGCCCCGCTCGGCGACGAGTACGTGCGGATACTCCGCAAGGGAGCTTTGGAGCAGCGCTGGGTGGACGTCTACCCGAACAAGGGCAAGCGGATGGGCGCCTTCTCGACCGGCGTGCCGGACACCTTCCCCTTCATCTTCATGAGCTACAACGACGACATCTTCGCGATGAGCACGCTCGCTCATGAGCTCGGTCATTCGATGCACTCGCACTACGCGCGCGGAACGCAGCCGTTCGTCTACTCCAACTACGGCCTGTTCCAGGCCGAGGTGGCATCGAACATGCACCAGGCGCTCACGCGGCGATACCTGCTCGAAACCCAACGTGACCCCGGGTTCCAGATCGCCGTGCTGGAAGAGGCGATGGCGAACTTCTATCGCTACTTCTTCATCATGCCCATGCTGGCGAGGCTCGAGCTCGAGCTGCATGAGCGGGTGGAGCGCGGAGGCCCGATCACTGCCGCCTACCTGAACGACCTGACGGCCGACCTCATGGGTGAGGTGTATGGCGACGAGGTCGACATCAGCGGACCGGATCGTGACCGGGCCGGTTCGACGTGGGCGCAATTCCACACCCACCTCTACAGCAACTTCTACGTCTATCAGTACGCCACCGGCATCGCGGGCGCGCACCACCTGGCGAACAGGGTCGCGGCCGGGGACAGAGGCGCCGCCGAGGCTTACATCGCTTTCCTCAAGAGCGGAGGCTCGATGTATCCGCTCGATGGATTGAGGCTGGCCGGCGTGGACATGTCATCCAAAGAGCCCGTCGAGTCCGCATTCGCCGCGCTGGCCGACACCGTGACGCGGCTGGAAAAGCTGCTCGCCTAGCCCAACGTGAGGCGGTAGACGTTGCTGTCGCGGAGCGCGAATCCCAGCCGCGGGTAGAGGCGGTTGGCGGCCTCACGCGACCGGGCCGACTGGAGCTCGACGATGCCGGCTCCTCGCCTGCGGGCTACCTCGATGCACTCCTTGACCAGGGACTCGCCCACGCCGCGCCCGCGCGCGGCCGCATCCACGACGACATCCTCGATCCGCGCCTTGAGCCAGATCGGGGTCGCGTACACGACCACAGCCGCTATGCCCACGATCGCCGGCCCATCGCGCGCGACGAGGAGCGTGACCGCCGGGTCGGCCACGACCGCGGCCAGGTGCTCGAGGCTCGGGATCGGAAGGGACGGGTTGAGCTGGGGAAGGAGGGCCGCGAGCGCGTGTCGCAGCTCAGGGGTGGCCTCGATCGCGGCCTCGATGCGAACCGTCATCGTCGAAAAGGCTACCTAGGCCTGCGAACGTTGGTCGCCCCCACCCGGCAGCGGGCGCTTCGCGCCGGCAGCCGACCTCCCCGCGTGGCGGGGAGGCGAGCTGGGTATTGACAAACATCGGATGTCCTGATTGGATATATCAACATAACCTAAGGTCCAGCTCGCGGCGTTCCAGTTCTTAACCCGGTCGGTGTAAAGGAGTGACCGATGCCCGAGACATTTTCTCGTCGGAAGTTCTTGGTCCAGGGTGGGAAAGCGGTCGTCGCCGGAGGGGCGATCGCCGCGGCGGGACCCTTGCTGTCGGCCTGTGACTGGTTCGCGAAGTCGGGCCCGACCTCCGCGACCGAGGTCGGCTACACCTATCCGACGTTCACGCCGGTGCCGGACGTCGCGCTGGTGCAGGACGCGATGAACAAGATCCTCAAGCCCAAGTACGGCGTGACGATCAAGCTCAACCCGATCGACTTCGGCGCCTATGACCAGAAGCAGAAGCTGGCCGTGGCTGCCGGCGACGTCCAGGACATCGTCTACTCGGTGCCCTGGGTGAACAACTACTACGTGAACGTCGCGCAGGGCGCCCTCAAACCCCTGGACACACTGCTCAAATCGCACGCCCCCAAGACGTACGCGAGCATGACAGTCCAGGCCTGGCAGGCCACCAAAGTCAACGGCAAGATCTACGGCGTGCTCAACCAGCAGCCCTGGACACGGCCGATCGGGCCGCGAGTGCGGAAGGACCTGGCCGACAAGTACAAGCTTGACCTCACGAAGGTCAACTCCTTCGACGACCTCACCCCGTTCTTGGCCGCGGTGAAGGCGGGTGAGCCCAAGGTGACGCCGATCGGCATCGCCCAGATCGCGGACAAGGGCGGGCCGTACAGCGCAGCTCTTCTGGGGTACGAAATCGTAGACGGCGTCTCGACCGACGCCGGGGTCATCGGGGTGAAGGCCGACGACGCCAACCTGAAAGTCGTGAACATCGCCACTTTGCCGGAGTTCCTCCAGCAGGTGAAGCTCGCGCGTCAATGGTTCCAGGCCGGCTACTACCCGGTGGACCCACCGGGCGAGCAGGCCACCGCCAACTGGCGCGCCGGCCAGTATGCGGTGGAGATCGATGTCGTGCACCGGGACTCCACCGGCCAGCTCAAGGCGACCTACGGATTTGACTTCGTCGCCAAGGGCCTGGGGCCTCTGGTCCTCACCACGGGCGGCATCATCGCCACGATGAACAACATCAGCAGCACCTCCAAGAATCCAGAGGCGGCGATGACGGCCCTCGAGGCCCTCAACACCGATGTCGACGTCTACCGCCTGATCTGCCGTGGCATCGCGGGCACGCACTACGCGGTGACGGACGCCAAGAACGCAGTCGTCGGTTTCCCCGCCGGCGTCACGGCGAGCAACGACCGCTACAACCCGCAGACGTCGTGGATGTTCGGCGACCTCTTCAACGATTTCTATTCTTCGGAGGACACGGTCGGGGCTTGGCCTCTATCGCTCAAGGACAACCAGACGGCGATTCCATCCAAGGCGCTCGGCTTCGCGTTCGACCCCACCAACGTCAAGACCGAGCTGGCCCAGGTGCAGAAGGCCCAGCAGCAATACGGGTACCCGCTGATCATGGGCCGGGCCGACCCCAGCGCCGGCTTGAATACATACCTCAGCAAGCTGCACGACGCAGGGGTCGACAAAGTCATCTCCGAGATCCAGAGCCAGCTCAACAGCTGGAAGTCGTCTAAGTAAGCGGATTACTCCTCCTTGGCGGGCGGCTGAAATGAGTTCGGTCGCCCGCTTCCCTGCCCCAGAGTCCATGACCCGGAACAGAAAGCTTTACTTTGCACATATCAACATGTCCACCTGCCGGCTGACGCCATGACCGAGCCGAAAGTCTGGACGGTCGACCCCAACAACCCGCTCCCGCTCTACTACCAGGTCTACGCATCGCTGCTCGAGCGGATCCAGGGGGGCGAGTTCGGACCGGGGAGCTTCCTACCCGCCGAGAGACAGCTGACCGAGGACTACGGCGTCAGCCGCATCACCATCATCAAGGCGCTGAACGAGCTGTCTCGCGAGCATCACATCAAGCGCCAGCAAGGACGCGGGACCGTGGTGACGCATCCGGCCGATCGCCCCAGCGCTCAGCGGCGCTCCATAGCATTCATCTGTCACCTTCTCGATCACCCCTACCTCTTCCATGTGCTCATGGGCATCGCCCGCACCGCGGCTGAAAATCACCACGACCTCCAGGTGATCAGCTCATACGACGCCGACGATGACGAGGCGCAGCACATCAAGGACGCGATCGTTCGCAACGTCGACGGGATCATCGTCTATCCGCACCACAGGTACCGCAACCAGGCGCTTTACGAGGAGCTGCAGCGACAGCGGTTCCCGCTCGTCATGGTGGACCGCTACTACCCGCAGATCGACACCGACCGCGTCGTCTTCGACGACGAGATCGCCGGCTATGAGCTGACCAGCAGGCTCCTGCAGCGGGGCCGCCGGCGGATCGCCGTCATCTCGTATTTCGAGGTGGAGGCGACCAGCGTCAACCACCGGCTGAGCGGATACCGTCGCGCGCTGCAAGAAGCGGGCTTGCCTTATGACGAGGACCTCGTGTGGCTCGACGTGTACCAGTCTTTTCACCGGCCGGATGAGCTTCTGAGCGATGTGTCGGCTCGGGAACGCCTAGGCAAGCGCCTTGTGCAGCTCCAGCCCGACGCCCTTTTGACCCTGAACGACGATGTGCTCGAGCGAGTCACGTACGACCTTCTGATCCTCAGCCGCTCGGTGCTTCCGGTTGCCGCTTCGGATCGCAAGCGGACCGCTTCGATCGACTGGAAGGGCGAGATCGCCACCTTCAGCCACAAGCCGCCCACGCCCTACGCCCACCACTCGCTCTCGGCCGTTCACTCCGGTGAGATGCTCGGGGCCGAGGCCGCCAGGCTCTTGATTGCGCGCACCAAGCGGTCGCTTGGACAAGAGCGCCAGGTGATCATGGTTCCGATGACGATCGTCGAGAGCGAGTCGGACGCGTCGCAGCCGGCCAAGCCGGCCGTCGCCGACGACTCGCACGTGTGAACCCAACCCATTCCGTCAAAGCAGCTCGCCCTTCAGAGCTGATCGTCCCCTCACCGTCGCTTCGCGACGGAGCTCCCCGCATAGCGGGGAGCCCAGGCCGACGTCCCCGTGGCGTGGGGAGGAAAATCGCCGCGCTCAGGAAGCGAGACGGACCGCTGCTCCTGATGATGGCGCCTGGGCTGCTCGTCCTCTTTGTCTTTGCCTATCTGCCGATGTTCGGCATCATCATCGCCTTCAAGGACTACCGCGCCTATCAGGGCGTCCTGGGCAGCCGCTGGGTCGGCCTGAAGAACTTCTACTACCTGTTTCAGACCGACGATGCGCGGCGCATCGTCGTCAACACCCTCACCATGAACGCGCTGTTCATAGTCAGCGTGCTCGTGGTTGCGCTTGGCATTGCCCTGCTGCTCAAAGAGGTGCAGGGCTCGAATCGATGGCTGACCAGGTTCTATCAGTCGACGCTGTTTTTCCCGTACCTCTTCTCGTACGTCATCATCAATTACTTCGTCTTCGCCCTCCTCAACACGAGCAACGGGCTCGTGAACCACACTCTCCACAGCATTGGAGTCCAGGCGGTCCACTGGTACGAGTCACCCCAGGACTGGCCGGTGATCCTCACCCTCGTCACCGTCTGGAAAAACGGTGGGTTCTGGAGCATCGTCTACCTGGCGGGGATGATCGCAATCAACCCCGAGTATTACGAGGCCGCCAGCCTCGACGGCGCGACCGCATGGCAAAAGATCTGGCATATAACGCTGCCGCTGTTGAGGCCGCTGATCATCATCAACATCCTGCTCTCGATCGGCAGGATCTTCTACGCCGACTTCGGCCTCTTCTATCAAGTCACGCGCAACGCGCCCGAGCTCTATCCGACCACCGACGTCATCGACACCTACGTCTACCGGACACTCACGACCATCGGAGATGTCGGCATGGCTTCGGCGGCGGGCACGTTCCAGGCCGTGGTCGGTTTCTTTCTCGTGATCTTTTCGAACTGGTTGGTGCGTCGCACGGAGCCGCAGAGTGCAATCTTCTAGCCTCGCTGCGCCCCTGCAGGTGGCGCCGCTCTTGCGGCGCCAGCGATACCGCCGCCCTCGCGCGGGCAACCTCGCGGTTCACGCGTGCCTGCTGCTACTCAGCTTCCTTTTCCTCGTGCCCTTGATCCTGCTCATCTCAGCTTCGCTCTCCTCCGAGGCCGACATCAGCACCTATGGATTTTCACTGGTCCCGCGGACCATAGACTTCGCCGCCTATCAGTACATCCTCAACGATCCAAGCCAGATCCTGAGCGCATACGCCGTGACCATCACCGTCACGCTCGCCGGCACGTTCGCGGGGGTGCTGATCATGGCGCTGCTCGCCTACCCGCTGTCGCGGACCGATTTCTCGTTGCGCCGCCCGCTGTCGTTCGTGGTGTTTTTCACGCTTCTCTTCAGCGGCGGCCTGGTCCCGCTCTACATCCTCGTCACCCATTACCTGCAGATCCAGGACACGCTCTTTGCCCTGATCCTTCCTTACCTCGTGATGCCTTGGTACGTGCTGCTGCTGCGCGCGTACTTCGCCCAGCTACCGCGCGAGCTCATCGATGCGGCCAAGGTGGACGGGGCGGGAGAGTGGCGCATCTTCTTCCAGATCGTCGTGCCGCTGTCGCGACCTGCGCTGGCGACCGTGGCGCTGTTCTGCGCGCTTGCCTATTGGAATGACTGGTACCTTGCGCTGCTCTTCATCAACAATCCCGCCCTGGTGCCGCTCCAGTACTTGCTCTATCAGATCTCCACCAACATCGCGATCCTGCAGACGAGCAGCCAGGCGTTCGGCGTCCAGATCCCCGCGCTCTCCGCCCAGATGGCCATCGCGGTCCTGGCGATCGGACCCATCACCCTCGCGTTCCTCGCGGTGCAGAAACACTTCGTGAGCGGGATCACGCTGGGCGGAGTCAAGGAGTGACTGACAAGACCAGTACGCCCCTGGAGCTGACGGCCTTCTGCGTGCGCGGCGAGCCCATCAGCTACGCCGACGCCGTGCGCGGAGAGTTCAAGCCCATCAAAGTCGGCGATCCATGGGGCCCGCCGTGGAGCACTACCTGGTTTCGCGTTCGGGGTCGGGTGCCGGAGCACGGCGCGGGGCAGCGGGTGATCGCGTGCTTCGACCTCGGCTTCGACGGGCCCACTGGATTCACCTGCGAGGCTCTGGCCTGGAAGGACGGCAAACCGTGGCGCGGGGTCGATCCCAACCACCGCTGGCTGCCGATCGACGGCACCGAGGTCGATTTCTATCTCGAAGCGGCGGCCAACCCGCGCGCCACCGAAGCTGGCCCGGAGCCCGCGCCGTCGATGCTCGCCTTGCGCCATTCGCCTGAGCCGGCCTTCGTCTTGCGGCAGGCCGAGCTCGCGATTCGCGATTCGCCCCCCGAGGCAATGCAAGCTCACGCCCCTCTCCCCAGCCCTCTCCCCGAGGGTGAGAGGGAGGTGCACCGCATTACGGCCGTCGGTCACGCGCATATCGACACGGCCTGGGAGTGGCCGGTCCGCGAGGCCAAGCGCAAGGTCGCGCGCAGCTGGTCGACGCAGCTCGCGTTGATGGACGAGCACCCCGATTACGTATTCGCCGCCTCCCAACCCGCGCAGTACGCCTGGATGAAGGAGTCCTACCCCGACATCTACCGCCGCATCAAACAGAAAGTCGAGAAAGGCCAATGGGAGCCGGTGGGCGCGATGTGGGTCGAGGCCGACTGCAACCTGCCCTCGGGCGAGGCGCTCGTGCGCCAGCTGCTGCAAGGCAAGCGCTTCTTCATGAAGGAGTTCGGCTACGAGACCAAGATCCTGTGGCTGCCGGACGTGTTCGGGTACCCGGGCAACCTACCTCAGCTCATTTCCGAAGCCGGCTGCGATTTCTTCCTCACCCAGAAGCTCTCCTGGAACGACACCAACAAACCCGAGCACCACACCTTTATATGGGAGGGGATCGACGGGTCCCGCATCTTCACCCACTTCCCGCCCGCCGACACCTACAACGGCAGCTTCAAGCCCGAGGAAGTGGCCCAGAGCATCCTCAACTTCAAAGACGGCCACAGCTCGCGCAGGTCGCTCTACCTGTTCGGTTGGGGTGACGGAGGCGGCGGTCCTCAGCCGGAGATGATCGAGTCGGCGCACAGGCTGGGCGTGGAGATCGGACGCGCCGGCGATTTCTTCGAGGCGGCCGCGGCTGAAGCGAACGGTCTCACGACTTCAGCCGGTGAGCTCTACTTCGAGCTGCACCGCGGCACGTATACGAGCCAGTCGCGAACCAAGCGGCTGAATCGCCGGGCCCAGCAAGCGCTCCGCGAGGCGGAGATGTGGTCGGTGGCGGCCGGCGACGCGTATCCCTCGACCGTGCTGACCGAGCTGTGGCAGACGCTGCTTCTCAACCAGTTCCACGACATCCTGCCCGGCTCCAGCATCGACTGGGTGTACGTGGAGGCCGAGCGCGACCTCGAGCGCGTCGAGCAGAGCGCGACTGAGATCGCGGAGGCAGCGATGTCCGCGATCGTCGGCAAGGGTGAAGGGTTGGTGGCGTTCAACTCGACCTCTCATGCGCGCACCGAGGTGGTCAGCCTCGGCGGCGAATACGCACGCATCGAGGCTCCGCCTTGCGGTTGGGCGGTGGTCGTCCCGCGCTCAAATGAACCCGAGGTCTCTGTCACCGACCACAGCATGGAGAACGAGCTGCTACGCGTCGAATGGGACGACCGCGCCGTCCTGACCTCGATCTGGGACAAGGAAGTGAATCGCGAGGTGCTGAGCGGGCCGGGCAACCTGCTCCAGCTGCACGATGACAACCCCAATCGCTGGGATGCGTGGGATCTCGACGCAGAGCACCGCGACTCGTTCATTGAAGTGACGGCGATCGAGAAGGTCCAGTGGCGGGGCGGACTTCGCGGGGTGCTCGCGCTCGGCCGCAGGTTCGGCGAGTCGTGGCTGTTTCAGACCATGAGCCTTGACGCCGGCTCCCGAGTGCTGCGTTTCGAGACATTTGTCGATTGGCAGGAGCGGCACAAGATGCTGAAGGTCGCGTTCCCTGTGACCGTTGCAGCACGCGAGGCGACGTACGAGATCCAGTTCGGCCATCTCCGGCGGCCGACACACGAGGACACGAGCCAGGCCAAAGCGATGTTCGAGGTCTGTGCGCAGCGCTGGGCAGATCTGGGTGACGACGACTACGGCGTCGCGCTGCTCAACGACTGCAAGCACGGCTACGACATCCACGGATCGGTGATGCGACTCTCGCTGTTGCGTGGACCGACGCATCCAGATCCGACCGCCGACCTAGGCGGTCACCAGTTCACCTATGCATTGATGCCGCATTCCGGTGACTTCCGAAAGGCGGGCGTCATCGAAGCGGCGGAGGACCTGAACTCGCCGCTGCTGCCCGCGCATGGAAACCTGGCGGCCGGCTCGTCCCGGTCGCTCATCGAGATCGATACACGGCAGGTGATCGTCGAGGCGATCAAGTGGGCCGAGGATTCGAACGCGACGATCGTGCGGATCTACGAAGCGTGGGGCCGGCCGTGCAAGGCCCGGTTGCGGACGGCCCTCCCCGCATCGCGAGCGTTCCTGTGCGACCTGCTGGAGCGCAACCGCGAAGAGGTCGCCGTCCACGACGGCTTGATCGACCTGGAGCTGACACCTTTCAAGATCCTGACCCTGAAGCTCGAGCCCTAGATCAACCCCCGCAGCCTTGCGGTTAATCGATGTGCTTCAGGGATGCCTACCACAGCCTGCGCCCGGGAGCCAATCCGCCACTCCCGGCGCGATGCGCAATCAACAGCTGTACAGCCGAACACTAGATCGATGACCAACCGTCTCACTTTTGCTCCATGGCCTCTCGGCCAAGGGTCCGATCGGGTCAGCGATCGAGTCTTACGATTTACCAATCGTCATAACAAAGTCAGCAACTGCCCAAGGGACCCCGGCTCGCTGAGGGAAAGGTTCCTCAGCAGACTCCGCCATTCGGGCACAGCTGGTCGTATCCGGGATCGCCGACAGCGCCTTGAGGGAGACTTGTAACCACCACCGACACCCCCGTGCGGGTTGTCGATCCCAAGAGAGGGTCGGGGCGGCGCGCATTGTTGCGCCCTTTGTTACGGGGATGGCCACACCATGGACAGCTCAGGTGGGCATGGCTGTTCTGGATTCCCCGACCCGTGCCATTGACGCTGCCCGCCGCCCGCCCCCCGTCGGTGTGGGCGGGGAAAAGGTGGTCGAAACCCACGGGCTGACCAAGCGTTACGGCAAGGCCATCATCGCTGTCGACGGCCTCGACCTCAGCGTTTATCGGGGCGAGGTGTACGGCTTTCTCGGACCGAACGGAGCCGGCAAGACGACGACGCTTCGAATGCTCCTGGGTCTGATCGGCCCGACCGCAGGGAGCGCCAGGGTCATGGGTGCAGCGCCTGGATCCTCGGCGTCGCTCGTCAAGGTCGGTGCGATCGTTGAGACGCCTGCCTTCTATCCATACCTGTCCGGCTATGACAACCTGCGATTGCTGGCAACGTACTGCGGCGTCGCGCGGGGGCGCGTGGATGCCACGCTGGCGGAAGTCGATCTCACGCCGCGCGCGCACCACAAGTTCTCGACTTACTCACTGGGCATGAAGCAGCGATTGGGGATTGCGGCCGCGCTGCTCAAGGAGCCCGAGCTCCTGATCCTCGACGAACCTACCAATGGCCTGGACCCCCAGGGCATGGCCGATGTGCGCAACCTCATCATCGAGCTCGGGAAGGGCGAGCGCACGGTCTTGATCTCGAGCCACCTCCTGGGCGAGGTGGAGCTGATGTGCACGCGCGTGGGCGTGATCCGGAAGGGAAAGATCGTCGCCGAAGGCACGGTCGACCAGCTTCGCGGCGCCGCCACGCTAACTGTGCGAGGCACGCCCGAAGAGACGGCCAGGGCAATCCTCGTCGGCGAGGTCGGTGCCGACAAGGTCAAAGCCATGGGCGACGCGACCTTCAGCCTGGTCGTCGACCTGCAACGCACGGCGCAGATCAACCGGCACCTGGTGGAGGCGGGCGTCGCCGTGAGTGAGCTGCACGCGGACGAGCGCTCGCTCGAGGACGTCTTCATGGAGCTCACGGGGACCGAGGGCGGGCTTTGATCTACTCGGCATTCCGCGGAGAGCTGTTCAAATTCGTCCGTCGGCCCGCGGTCTGGGTGCTCGTGATCCTGCTGCTCGCGCTGGCGATCCTGCTCGGCTACGCCATCACCTACCTGTTCGACACATTTGGGTCATCGTCCAGCTCGCAAGGACTTCCTCCGGGGACGACAATCACCGACTTCAAGGTTGCGCTGTACCCGGAGAACTTCGTCAAGGACACGTTCACGACGTGGAGCGTGCTGGGCGGCGTCTTCGCGCTCATCATGGGCGTGCTCGTTCAAGGCAGCGAGTACGGCTGGGGCACCATGAAGACCCTGTACACCCAACGCGCGGGCCGGTTGACGATGCTCTTCGGCAAGATCGCGGCGCTGGCGGTGCTCGTCCTGGTCATGGTCGCCGCCCTGTTCGCGGTGGACGCGGCGTCCAGCACGGTTATTGCGCTGATAGATGGCAAGACCATCGCGTTTCCAGGTGCTGATGTGATCGTCCAAGCGGTCATCGCTGGCTTTCTGATCTACGGCTTTTGGGCCGCGTTCGGTTTCGCGCTGGCGACGGTGTTCCGCCAGTCGGCGATGGCGATCGGCCTCGGCCTTGCCTACGCGCTGGTCGTCGAGCTGCTCATCTTCAGCCTCCTGCGCGGTTTCGGAGGCAAGGTCGTGCAGCAGATCGAGCAGTGGTTCCCGATCGCCAACACCAACTACCTGGCCCAATCATTTGGAGAGATCAAGATCAAGGGCATCTCCGCCGGCGCCGCGCCTTTCGCGAACGCGACGCATGCAGTGCTGCTGCTCTTGCTCTACGTGGCTGTGTTCGTGGCGATCTCAGCGTGGCTATCGAGGAGACGGGACATCACGTCCTAGCTCAGCTGACGAGTCGGGTCAGAGCGGCCGAATCGAATGTCGCCGCTCACTTCACGCGACGGCCACCGTGTAGATCGTGCCTCGACCTCCGACGTACAGGTTCCCTCCGGCGGCGGCCGGAGACGGGAAATGCGGAAGGTCACCGAGGTGGACGCGCGCGCGCACGGAACCGCTGACCGGATCGACGCCCACCAGGTCTCCACTCCATGCCTGCCGGTACCCGTAAGGATCGGCGGCGACCGTCCACACCAGGCCATAGGCGACCACGGGCGAGTTGGTGCCGATCGCAGCGTGCCAGGCCACTGTGAACGAAGGAGCAGACGCATTGATCCGAAGTCCGGCGAGGCCATCCTTGCAGGGCACGAACACCATGCCGCCCGCCACCGCCGCCCCGCCGAACGCGCCGGCGATCGGGCCGCCGTGGCACACGACACCGCGGTAGGCCTCGCCGTGGTTGCCGCCGAGGTGCCCAGCGCGGAGGAGGTAGCCGACTCCCTCCTTGCCGGCGATGAACACCAGGTCACCCGGGAGCAGCGCAGGAGACAAAGATGCGAGGTCGATGTCGTCCTGGTTCAGCCCGAGCCAGTTCGACGGCCACCAGCTGTCCGCCGGCGCCACCAGCGCCGCATCGAGGCGAACCACGGAGTTGGACCAGTCGTTGTCGACCGCGCCGGCAACGATCTGCTCCGTGTTCCCGGTCGATATCCAGACATTTCCTGCTGAGTCGATCACGGGTCCCGCCGGCGACCAGATCCCGCCCTCGTTCCGCGACGGCACCTGCCACACGTCCAGGGGGCCGCTCCCGTCGCTGGCCACCCGCACGACACGGCCGTGGTACGAGCCGCAATCGCCGGTGAATCCCCCGTAGGTGAAATACACGTGACCGGCGGCGAGGTTGAGCGCGCCCCGCTGCTGGTGGTGGCCGGGATCCGCATTCGGAGCATCCACCGGCCGGTGCCAGGCGATTCCGCCGTCCGCCAGACGGACGGCGAACAGCTCGTGGCGCACCGGGGCGTCGAGCATCGCGACCACGTAGACAAGCCCACTCGACGGGTCGGCAACCGGCGTGGAAGTGACGCCGTTGAGATCGATGTTGCCGCATTCCAGCTTCGATAAGGGCACCGGTGTGCCGAGCGCGGTGCGCCACCGGACCGCGCCCGTGGCGGCGTCGAGCGCGTACACAGAGTTGCGCTCGGTGGCGGCTATGACGGTCGAGCCGATCGCCAGCGGCGAGGCGTACACGTCACCGTCAAGCGGCGCAGACCATACCTGGTGCGGGTTGGTCGTCAGCGGCGCGCTTGGGCCTATGCCCGTCCGCATCGGATCCCCCATGAAAGTCGTCCATTGGCCGTCGCTGCGGCCGGCGGGGGTGGCATAGACGAACGGGGATGCGCTGGCCGTCGGGGTGGCAGTCTGGGAAACGCAGCCGGTGATAGTAAGAAGGAGGGCAAGGGCGGCCGGCAACGCCTGCCTGTGCTTCATCGCTCGCCGGAGCCGAGGGTCAGGACGGTCTCGACGAACAGGTGGGACACCCGTGCTGCCAGGCGCTCCACGTCCGACTCGTGGATGCGCTCCGACAGACGGCCGCTCAACCAGAGCGCCGAGAGTCCGTGCACGAGCGACCAGGCCGAAACCGCGACCAGCTCCGGCTCCCGACCGCCGAGACGGTCTTCGCGCCGGCACTGCTCGATGGTGGAGGTCAGCAGCCCGTAAGCCGCCTCGCTCGCGGCGACGAAATGTTCCTCGTCGGGATGGAGGATGTCGAGCCGGAACATGACTTCGAAGTGTTCGCGATGCCCGACCGCGAAGCGAATGTAGCCACGGCCAATCGCATCCAGCGTCTCGGGGCCGCTGGTGGCTCCGGAGCCGGCGATGGATTCGACGACGGACTGCGCGAGCAGCTCGTAGCCTTCCGTAGCGAATTCCGTCAGGAGGCCGGCTTTGTCCTTGAAGTGGTGGGCCGGAGCGCGGTTCGAAACGCCGACCCTGCGAGCGACCTCCCGAAATGACAGCCGGCCCACGCCGACGTCGCGAATGGTGGTCCCGACCGCGTGCAGAGTCGCGGCCCTCAGGTTTCCATGGTGGTAGGGCGAGCCCGTGTGCGCCGGCACCGCAATGGCTCTATTGCGCTTCGGCGTGCAGGGCTCCTTTGCGGGTGTACCACTTGAAAGCGACTATCCGCAACCGCCCGCGCCGGACGGCGGGGTCACTCTCGGCCAACCGCCGGGCGTCCTCGAGCCCGACTCGATAGACGCAAAGGCCGCGCAGCGTCTCGTCAGGCTGATCGCTGAAGGGCCCGGAAAGCAAGAGTGCGCCGCGATCGTGCATGGACTGCAGGTGACCGAGGTGCTGCCGCTGCAGCCGATCGCTCTCCTCCTCGTCGAGGTCGGGAGGGTTGAGGCCGCGATAGAGAAGAATCAGCGCGTACTCGTCGAACTCGTCCGGCGGACCCGCTTCGGGCCGCTCGGCGTCGGCCTCAGCGCCCAACAGCGGCTCGGATGCTGCCAAGGTGGCGGTCCAGGTGACCGCGCGCGCCGGCCAGCTGGTCAAGGGACATCTTCATGCCACCGCCGGGCCCGAAGGTTGCGCTTTGCGAAAGATCCTCGTCGGTAAGCGACCGCAGCAGCGCTGTCAGCTCGTTCAGGTTTCGGTGCGCAATCCGGATCACCTCGTCGCGACTCACCCCGGCCATCTCCGCGGCCTTGGCTGCGTTGCCTGCGTTGTGCGTCTCTGTGCTGCCGGGGACGTCCTTACCACTGCGAATGGTCCGAATCCAACCGACCGAGACTTCGTGGCCCCATGCGATGTGATGGGCCACGACACCGACTGGCCAGCTCTCGGCAGCGCAGACGCGATCCCACTCCTCATCGGTGCAGGTCGCGATGAAGGCGACGAACTCGGCGTTGGCGTCGATCATTTCCTGAGCTCGTGTCGCTCCGGATCGGGTGGTCGAGGTTTCGTGGGCCATTTGGTCCTCCTGCCGGACTTTGGTGCCGCTATCTTCCCAGTGGGCAGATTGGCTGTCAACTGGCCTCGCGACAGCCCCAGAGACATCAGTCGCTACGGCGACGCGCTAGCGCGCCCGACGGGCGAGGATCGCAGGTAGGCGCTCGAGGTACTCGGGAACGCCTCGATCGGTGAGCGCGGCCAACTCCTCGAACAGGTCCTCGTCCACCTTCGAGAAGTTGAAGCACGACTTGCCTTGCATTCGCTTCCCGAGCTCGCCCGAGAGACCCGTCAGCAGCGCGGGGTTCGCGTAGACGGGCATCAGGTAGAAGCTGACGTAGCTGCGCCGGATGTTGACGCCGCCGAAGTAGCGGGCGTTTTCCGGAGCGCTGGGAAAGTCGACCGCGAGGCTGTAGTCGCTCGCAGTGTCCTTACTGACCACCAGTGGCGGGACGTGCCGAGCGAGGATCGAGCGTAGACGTTTGAAGACCTCGGCGAATGCCTGGTTATCGGTCATCGCTGGAGGATAGGGCAGCTACAGCAAGCGCAACAGGGCAGCGGTCGCGGCGGCCGAGGCCACGACGACCAGGAACGGCGCTCTCAGAACCACCGCGATCGCGGCCACTCCCAACGCCGCGGCGCGCACGTCCAGCACGAGGTGATGGCCTGTCGAGAAAGTCTGTGTTGCGACCAGCGCGGCGAGCAGCGCGACCGGGACGAGCGGCACCGTTCGCTGCACGCGAGCGTCCTGCAGCAGGCGGGCGGGAAGCGAAAGCCCGGCGAGCTTGAGCAGATAGCAAGCAAGCGAGGCGGTCAGCAATCCTGCCCACAGCATCTGGTTAGTGCGACTCCCCACCCGGCGCTGCGCGCCGACCTCCCCGCGGAGCGGGGAGGCGAAATACGCCGTACAGGCCGACCAGGATCGCGACGATCAGCAGCGGGATCCCAGCCGGCACGAACGGCAGGCACACAAGCGCCACGACGCCGGCGGCGAGAGCGATCGCCATCGGCTCCCGCGCGCGCAAACGCGGCGCGAGCAGGGCCAGGAACGCTGCTGGCGGCGCGGCATCGAGACCGAGCACCTTGGGGTCCGGCACCAGGTGGGTGGCGACCGCGCCCACGAGCGTGCCCAGGTTCCACAGCACGAACAGCGCCGCTCCGGTGGCCCAGAACGCAAACCTGCTGTCGGCGGGCGCTTCGCGCGCGATCGCCATCGCGGTCGTCTCGTCGATCACGAAATGCGCAGCGAGGACTCGCTTCCATCCGCTCCGATCGAGGATCGACGAAAGCCTCAGACCGTAGAGCGCATTGCGCGAGCCCAGCAGGGCCGCCGTGGCGGCACCCGCCCACACGCTCCCGCCCGCGCCGACCACACCCACGAGAGCGAACTGCGAAGCGCCGGTGAACATGAGCACGGACAAAGCTGATGTCTGAAGCACCGACAGCCCGGCTGCGGTTGAGATCGCCCCGAATGACACTGCGTAGGCGCCGCTCGCGATCCCGATGCCGAGCGCGTCCCGAATGATGCCCCTGCGAGTCGAAATCACCCGCAGACGTTAACCGGCTGCCGGCCTAGTGCATCGCCGCGCCGGACGGAGTGAGGACCCACCACAAGCCGCCGAAACCGTCGATGCCCTGCCCGGTCGCATCACCCGCTTGCTTGTCCTGGACGAAGTAATAGAGAGGATGGCCCGCGTAGGTCACCTCCACAGTTCCATCCGTGCGCGTCGTCGTCCCGAGCAGCGAGGCGGTCGCGCCGGCCCCCGCCTGCGGAGCTCCAGTGGTCAAAACGGGCGGCCAGATCTGCGCGCAAGTGGTGTAGCAGGTCGAAGCGGTGCCGGTGTCCTTGACGAACAGGTAGACCGTGATTCCCTTCCCGTCGACCAGGATCTGTCCCAGCTTCGAGTTGGACGCAACAGCGATCGTGGTTCCGGTGGCGGCCGCAGTTGGCGAGGGCGCGGGCGAGGCGACCGGCGAAGGCGACGGGCTTGCGCCGGCAGCGGACGGAGTCGAGCCGCCGCATGCGGCCATCAGCAACGTGGCGGCTGCTGCGCCGGCGAGCAATAGCTTGGAGTGCATGCATCCGAATACCGAGCCGGGTTACGGCGGTCAAAACCAACTCACGCCCCTCTCCCCAACCCTCTCCCCTGCGGGGAGAGGGAGACTCACGCCCCTCTCCCCAACCCTCTCCCCTGCGGGGAGAGGGAGACTCACGCCCCTCTCCCCAACCCTCTCCCCTGCGGGGAGAGGGAGAGTCACGCCCCTCTCCCTAACCCTCTCCCCTTAAGGGGAGAGGGAACTTCGTTACTCGGGCGTTACGTATGCGGCGCTGAGTCCCCCGTCGACGAGGAAGGTCGCCCCGTTGACATAGCTCGACTCGTCGCTGGCCAGGAAAAGCGCGGCGTTGGCGATCTCGCGCGCCTTCGCCAGGCGTCCCATCGGCAGGTGCACGCGCCGCCGCTCATAAGCGCCGGGCGTCTCCGAGAACAGCCGCATCAGGAGGGGCGTCTCCACAGGTCCCGGGCACAGCGCGTTGACGCGGATGCCCTGCCGCGCGAACTGGACCGCGAGCTCGCGGCTCATGGACAGGACCGCGCCCTTCGAAGCCGTGTACGCGATCTGCGAGGTGGCGGCGCCCATCAACGCGACAAATGAGGCGACGTTGATCACCGAACCGCCGCCGGCCTTCAGCAGGTGCGGGATGCCGTACTTGCAGCACAGGTACACGCCCTTGGCGTTGACGGCCTGGACCCGGTCCCAGGCCTCCGGCTCGGTGGTGAGGATCGAGTCGTCGTCGGGCGGCATGATGCCGGCGTTGTTGTAGAGGACGTCGATGCGGCCATAGCGCTTCTCGGTCTCCGCGTACATGGCCTGGACGCTCCTGGGATCGCTGACGTCGGCTTTGAAGAAAAACGCCTCTTTGCACTCGGCCGCCGCCTTCTGGCCAGCCTCCACGCCCATGTCGGCAACACACACGCGCGCGCCCTCGCCCGAGAACAGGATCGCGGCTTCGCGGCCGATGCCTCCCGCGGCGCCGGTGATCACCGCGACCTTGCCATCCAGCCTCCCCATCACGCCTCCGTGGAGATGAACACGTTCTTCACCTCCGAGTAGCCGTCCATCGCATGCATGCCGAGCTCGCGGCCGAACCCCGACTGCTTGACGCCGCCAAAAGGCGTCGTGACCCGCACGGAGCTGTTGGAATTCACCGACAGCACGCCGGCATCGATCGCGCGCGCCATGCGGAATGCCCGCGCCGAGTCGCGCGTCCACACCGACCCCGACAGGCCGTAGGGGGTGTCGTTGGCCAGCCGCACCGCTTCCGCCTCGTCCGCAAACGGGATGACTGCGGCGACCGGGCCGAACACCTCCTCGCGCGCCACCCGGTCGCGGTTCGAGGCTTCGACTAGGGTGGGAGGGAACCAGAAGCCAGGGCCGGCGGGAGCGGAGCCACGAAACAAAGGCGTGCCCTCCACGAACGCCGCCACCTTCGCGCGGTGATCGGCCGAGATCAACGGACCCATCTCCGTGTTCGCGTCCTCGGGGTTCCCCACCCGAAATCGGGAGGTCGCCTCGACCAGCAGCTTGACGAAGCGGTCGTACACCGACCTCTCGACGAAGATCCGCGAGCGCGCGCAGCAGTCCTGGCCGGCGTTGCCGAATACCGCCGACGGGGCCGACGCGGCCGCCTTCTCCAGGTCGGCGTCCGCGAAGATCACGTTGGCCGACTTGCCGCCCAGCTCCAGCGTCACGCGCTTCACCGTAGCGGCCGCGCCTTCCATGACCCGAACGCCCACCTCGGTCGAGCCGGTGAAGCCGATCTTGGCGACGTCGGGATGCGCGATCAGGCGCTCACCGACGACCGAACCCGGGCCGACGACCACGTTCACCACGCCTTCGGGCAGGCCCGCCTCGAGCGCGATCTCGGCGAACCGAAGGGCGGTGAGCGGCGTCAGCTCGGCGGGCTTGAGGACCACCGTGTTGCCGCAGGCGAGCGCCGGGCCCAACTTCCAGGCCGCGAGCATGAGCGGGAAGTTCCACGGCACGATCAGGCCGACCACGCCGAGCGGCTCGCGGAAGGTCATGTCCACGCCGCCCGCCACCGGGATCGTCTCGCCGTAGTGCTTCTCGACCGCGCCCGAGTAGAAGTGGAAGACATCGCCGACCATGCCCATCTCCCACCTGGAGTCGCCGATCGGCTTGCCCACGTTGGCGGTCTCGAGGCGGGCCAGCTCCTCGCCGTGCTCTTCTACTTTGGCGGCGATCCGGCGCAGCAGTCGCGCGCGGTCCGCCGGCTTGACCGCGCGCCAGGCCGGGAACGCGGCTCGAGCCGCGGCGACGGCCCGGTCGGTTTCCTCGACGCCCGCCCGTTCGAGCTTGGCGATGGACTTTTCGGTGGCCGGGTTGACGACCTCCAACGGTTTGGCTGCTACGGTCATCCCCGCTCGAACAGCCTCTCGCGCTCGTATCCGGTGACGACCTTGTCGAACTGCGCCTGCTCGGTGCGCGCGTAGTTGAGGTAGTGGTCGACCACCTCGTCGCCGAATGCCTTGCGCGCGATCGTTCCCTGCTCCAGCTCCTTGATGGCGTCGCGCAGCGCGTGAGGGAACCGCTGCACGTCCGACTCGTAGGCGTTGCCGGTGAACGCTGGTGGCAGCTCCAAGCGCCCCTCGATTCCATGCAGGCCCGCGGCGAGTAAGGCGGCGAACGTCAGGTACGGGTTGACGTCGGCGCCTGGGATCCGGGTCTCTGTGCGCAGGTGCTGGCCGTGGCCGACGATCCTGAACCCGCACGTGCGGTTGTCGTGGCCCCACGCAAGTGTCGTCGGCGCCCACGTCCCGGCCGCGTACCGCTTGTATGAGTTGATGTTCGGGGCAAGGAAGATCGCCATCTCCGAAGCGCCGGCGATGTGACCGGCCAGGTACTGGCGGAACGTCTCCGATTCTCCGTCGAATGTGTTGCGGTCGCCCTTCCACAGGCTCGAGTGCACGTGGCACGAGCTCCCGATCCAGCGATGGTCGGGCTTGGCCATGAATGTCACCGAGCACCCATGCTGTTGCGCCATCTCCTTGATGCCGTTCTTGTAGATGACGTGGTTGTCGGCCATCCTCAGCGCGTCGGCGAAGTGGAAGTTGATCTCCTGCTGTCCGGGCCATGCTTCGCCCTTCGAGCTCTCGACGCGGATGCCGGCTGCCTTCATGCCATTGCGCACCGCTCGGATGAACGGCTCGTCGTAGCTGGTGGCGAGCACGTGGTAGTCGAGGTTGTAGGGCACCGACGGAGTCAGGCCGTTGTAGCCCTTGGCGTGGGCCTCCGCGAATGTCTCCTTGAGCAAATAGAACTCGAGCTCCGAGCCGAACATGGGCTCGAAGCCGAGCTTGCGGGCGCGCTCGATCTGAGCGCGCAGGACCTGGCGCGGCGACGCTTTCACAGGTGAGCGGTCGTGCCACGCGACGTCGCTCAGCACGAGCGCGGTGGCCTCGAGCCACGGGATGCGGCGCAGCGTATCGAAGTCGGGCACCAGATCGAAGTCGCCGTAGCCGCGCTCCCAGCTGGCCATGGCGTAACCGGGCACGGGGTCCATCTCCATGTCGAGCGCGAGCAGGTAGTTGCAGCCCTCGGTCGGCTCGCCGTGGGCCGCCGACTCGACGAAGTACTCACCGTCCACGCGCTTGCCCATCAGCCGCCCCTGCATATCGGTGAAGGCGACGACGACGGTGTCGATCTCGCCACTCTTGACGGCGGCGGCGAGCTGCTCTTTGGTCAGCAAGCCGTCACCGTGCGGTCTTTTTATCGCGGCCACGCGCCCGCGCGACGAAGCGCTCGAACAGATGGCGCGCCCAGGGCATATCGGCGGCGAGCTCCTCGGGATGACACTGGACGGCGACGATCAGACCGTCGTCCGACTCCACCCCTTCGACTGTACCGTCCTCGCCTCGCGCAGTCTGCTGGAGACCCGGCGCCAGGGTCTTGACCGCCTGATGGTGGAGGCTGTTGACGCGGATCTTGTCCTCGCCCGCAGCCCGACCCAGCTCAGAGTCCGGGTCGACATCGATGGTGTGGGCCAGGTGGCTGCGCCCAAGCGCGCGCACCTCGTGACCCTCCAGATGCTGAACCAGCGACCCGCCCATGGCGACGTTGATCACCTGCTGGCCGCGGCAGATCCCGAGCACGGGAAGGTGACGCTCCCTGGCCTGGCGGAACATGGACAGCTCGGTTTCGTCGAGCTCCTTGTCGGTTTCTCCGACCTTCTCGTCCCTCCGCTCTCCATAAAAGGACGGGTCCACGTCCCAACCGCCTGGGAGCAGAAGCCCGTCCAGGTCGGGGAGCATCTTGGTTCCAGGGACCAGGTCCACGGGCTCGGCGCCCGCGGCCACAACCGCCCGCCGGTAGGGCCCGAAGTACTCCAGGCCCCGCCGCGGGTGGACCGTGATCCCTATCCTGGGACGGCCGTGCTTCGACGCGGCCCGGCTATCCGACGGCGGCGAGTTCGGCTTCGATCTTGGCAAGCTCTTCCGCTGATCCTTGAACCTTTGGCCCCTTGAACCAGTTCTTGGCGGAGAGGAACCAATAGCCACCTGAATACAGCAACACTACCCCGACCGCGACAGGGGCGTAGTTGAAGGTCGTCGCCGTGTTTCCGGGAGCGACTTGCGGGAGGACGAAAAGGATCGCGATGAACGCAATCCAGATCACTGCGACCCAGCCAATCAGGTAGCTCCACCGTCCCAGGTGCCACGGGCCGCGCTGGAACCGATCGCCGGCGAGCAAGCGCAGAAGGATAGGGATGCCGTAGGCGATGTAAAGGCCAATGACTGCGATCGAAGTCACTGCAAAGTAGGCGACCGGGTTCCACAGGTACGGCAGCCCGAGGATGAACGCGCCCACTGCCGCAAACCATATGGAGTTGGTCGGAGTACGCGTGCGCGGGTTGATCTTGTGCCAGAACTCGGAGCCCGGCACGGCACCGTCACGCGAGAAGGCGTAGATCATGCGTGAGTTGGCGGTGACCGACGACATGCCGCAGTAGAACTGGGCGCCGACCACGATGAACAGCAGGAATGTCCCCAAGCCCGAGCCCGCCGCGTCGATGAAGATCTGGGCGGGTGGAACCACCGCAGCGACCTCGGTGCCGTAGTTCTGGATGGCGGAGGTCACCCCGATCAGCAGCAGCCATCCTGCGAATAGAGAGACCACGATCGACCAAACTATCCCGCGCGGTCCCGCGACAGCTGCGTTCTGCGTTTCTTCGGTCATGTGCGCCGAAGCGTCGTAACCCGTGAATGTGTACTGCGCCAGCAGGAGGCCGATGAGGAACACATAGAACGAGTTTCCGAATCCGGTGTTGTTCACGAAGGAGAAAAGGAACGACGCCGACTGGTGATGGGATGGGACCAGGAAGAGAACCCCGACGATGAACACCACGCCGACCAGATGCCACCACACAGAGATGTCGTTGAGGAGGGCCACCAGCCGGACACCGAACGTGTTGAGCAGGCCGTGGAGGAAGAGGGCGATCGCGTAGATGAGAATGATCCAGGGCGGGTCGGTCGGATAGTTGAAAACCTGGTGCAAGAGCGCTGTCGCGAAGAAGGCGAGGCCGAAGTCGATCCCGGCCGTCACAGCTACCTGGCCGAGCAAGTTGAACCAGCCCGTGAACCAGCTCCACGCCGCAGAGCTCTGGCCGCCAAGCTTGGCGGCCCAGTAGTAGAGACCGCCGGCGGTCGGATAGCTCGAGCAAACCTCTGCCATGGAGAGGCCGACGAGTGTTACGAAGATTCCGACCAGCGGCCAGCCAACCGTCATGATGATCGGCCCGCCGGTGTTCATCCCATATTGGTAAAGGGTCAAACAGCCCGACAGGATCGAGATGATGGTGAATGAGACCGCGAAGTTGGAGAACGTCGACATTCGCCGGCGCAGCTCCTGGGCATACCCCATTCGATGGAGGAGCTCGACGTCGGAATCTTTGGCCTGGACACTCATGCAGGAGCCCTCCCTTTCACGCCGGCAACAACGGCCCCCCAACTCGGGCTTGCGGGGAAGCTAACAGGCGATAGGATTCTTGTCAAGGATGTCTCCAAAAGGGCGCCAATGGATCGAGATGTAACAAACGTCACGGGAGCCGACTCCCGGGTCGGGGAGCTGGTCAGGCACCGCCTCGCGAGCCTGAGCCCGGCCGAGCGGAAGCTGGCCCGCGTGCTCCTGGCCTCCTACCCGATCGCCGGGCTGGAGAGCGTCGCCCGCTTCGCCGAGCGGGCCGGCGTGAGCCCGCCGACCGTGACCCGGTTCATCACCAAGCTCGGCTTCAAGGGCTACCCGGAGTTCCAGGAGGTGCTCCGGCACGAAGTGCAGGCCCGGCTGTCATCGCCGGTGGAGCGCTACCGCGACGAGCAGCCGGGGCGGGGCGCCGGCACGCTCCTGACGGACTCCCTGGAGGTGTCGCGGCGCAACCTGCAGGCGACGGTCGACCAGCTTTCGCACCACGACTTCGAGGAGGCGGTCGAGCTGCTGGCCGACGTCCGGCGGCGAGTGCTCGTGCTGGGCGGCAGGGTCAGCGGCCAGCTGGCCCGATACATGGCCGGCCAGCTGCACCTACTGCGACCGGGAATCGCCATGGTCGACGCCGAGCGCAGCAACCCGGCCCAGCAGCTGATCGACATGCGCAAAGGCGATGTGCTGGTCGTCTTCGATTACCGCCGGTACCAGGCCGACACCATCGAGAGCGCGCGGGTCGCTTCGACCCAGAGCTGCAACGTCGTGCTGTTCACCGACCCATGGCTTTCACCGGCTTCCGCGTTCGCACGGCAGGTGCTCATCACGAGCGTCGAGACGGTGGGGCCGTTCGATTCGCTGGTGGGCTCGACAGCGGTGGTCGAGGCGATGGTGGCCGCCGTCCTCAACCGGCTCGGAACGCGCGCTCAAGCGCGGATGCAAAGTCTCGATCGGCTTCGAGCCCACGAGGTGATCGAGGAGAACGACCAGCCGAGTAGCTAGAGCCCGAATGGCGGAATGGGGCTAGCCGGCGTTGCCGACTCGGGCCGCGGCGCGCAAGGCTCGAAGCTGCATCACCTTGATTCCGCCCACCGTCTTGCCCATCTCGTCCGCGGTCTCGTGCAGGGTGTAGCCGCGAAGGAACCTGAGCTCGAGCACACGCCGGTAGTTGGAGGGCAGCGCGCTCAGAGTGCGTTCCACCCATGCGGCGGCAGCCTGTGGAGGCGCCAACTCATCGCCACGCCCGTCGATCCAGATGTCGTCCGCCAGCTCGGCCTCGGGCACGCGGGCGCGGTGTGACCAGAACGACGCCATGACCGAACGCGCGGTCATGTAGAGGTAGGCGCGCACGGCGGGTTCCGGGTAGCCGTTCCGCATTCGCGGCAAGGCTTTGACGGCGACCTGTTGCGTCAGGTCTTCGGCGTCGGCTCGATTGCCGACCCGGGCATAGATGAAGGAGTAGACGTGGTCGAACTCTCGGAGGGCGACTTCGGTCGCAGGTGGCGTCGCTGGTGGCGCTGATATCTCGGCAGCGAGATACATGGAAACGAGAATCTCGCTCCTGTGAAACCTATTCCGTATGCTTTGAGATGTGGCTGAAAAGGACTGGACGGATGCCCTGCTCGACGATTTCGCCGCGGTCCGGCCCCGCCAGGACATGGAGCCTTACCAGGTGACGGCGCGGCTCTCGAGGCTTGCTCTCCACGTGGCCCGTGTCCAGGAGGAGTCATTCGGCAAGTACGGGCTCAACCGCGGAGAGGTCGGCGTGCTCGCCGCCCTCCGCTTTGCCGGACCCAAGCAGCAGAGCTCGCCCACGCGCCTTTTCAAGGGCTTGATGCTGTCGTCGGCCGGCATCACCAGCCGGCTCGACCGGCTGGAGCAGCGTGGTTACGTCAAACGCAGCCGCCATCCCGAAGATCGACGCGGGGTGCTCGTCGAGCTGACGGAGTCCGGCCGCCACGTGCTCGAGATGGCAGTGAGCGCCGACACCTCACGTGAGCGCGAGCTCCTGGCCGGGCTGAGCGCTGGCGAGAGGAAGTCGCTCGCCGCTCTGCTGAAGAAGCTGCTGTCGAGCCTGGAGCCGAACAGCGCCGGCGGCTAGAGCTTGTGGGTCAGCTCCCACAGCCTCATGGGCGTAACCGGCACTTCGTCCACAGTCACGGCGTGGCCGCTCGCGTAGAGCGCATCCTCGATCGCGTTGGCGATCGCCGCGGGCACGGCGATGGTGCCAGCCTCGCCGGCGCCTCGGAAGCCCTCCGGGTTCTGGGTGGTCGCCGTCTCGATATGGATGAGATCCGGCTCGGCGCGGATCTCGGGTGCGCTGACGATCGTGTAATCGAGAAAGGACGAGGACTGGAAATTGCCGTCCTGTGAGTAGATGGCCTCTTCGAACAGCGCGTAGCCGAGCCCGTGCGCGTAGCCGCCGTGGAGCTGACCTTCGAGCGTCATCGGATTGATGGGCCGGCCCGAGTCGTGGGCGATGACGTAGCGCAGGACGTCGACGCCGCCGGTGTCGACGTCGATTCGCACGACAGCCGCGTGGCAGCTCGACGCCCATGCGGGTAGACCCTTCGAGTCCCATATCGCTGTCGCCTCCAGCCCGTCGCCCACCAGCTCGGCCAGCGGCAAGCTTCGATCTGGCACGCCGCGGACGCCGACGCCTTCGATCGTCAGCACCAGGTCTTCGATGCTCGCCTCCAGCTGTTCTGACGCGCGCTCGAGCAAAGCCTTTCGCGCAGCGACGGCCGACATCGCGACCGAGTTCCCCACCTCCAAAGCGCTGCGGCTGCCGGCGGTGACGCCCGAATTGCTGACATCGCGGCTGTCCCCGGCACGGACTTCTACGCGCTCGATCGGCCAGTCCAGCCGGTCGGCGACCACCTGGGCGACGAAAGTTTGATGGCCCTGGCCCTGCGGCGTGCTGCCCACGAAGACCCTGGCCGTGCCGTCAGGCAGCACCACGACTCGCGAAGGTTCCGGCGCTCCGAGGCCGGTCGATTCCACGCACATGGCGACCCCCACGCCAACCGGCTCGCCGGTGCGCTGTCGCTCACGCACCGCCGCCGCGCCAACCCTGTCGACTGCCAGCTCCAACAAGCGCGGATAGTCGCCGCCGTCGTAAACGATGTTGCCCAGGCCGGTCGTGTACGGCATCTCCGACGGCAGGATGAGGTTGCGGCGGCGCACATCGATGGGATCGAGACCAAGCCGGCGCGCCAGCCGGTCCATCATCCGCTCGATCGCGAAGTTCCCCACGGGGCGGCCACCACCACGGATGAAAACCACCGGCGGGGAGTCCGAGTAGCGTGGCTGCACCCCGATTTCCATCGCCGGCATTCGATAAGCGGACATCGCATGCGAGGCGAAGGCCCCGTCCTGGAACGCACCGCGCGTGAGGTATGCCCCGATCGGCCACTCGATCTTTCCGCGCAGCCCGAGGAGCCGACCTTCCTCGTCGGAAGCGACCTCGAGGTCGAGGTCCGCCGCGTGGGCCTGGCCGGTGGTGTGCCCGTCCTCGGAGCGGCTGGCGACCCACCTCACGGGGCGCTTGAGCAGCCGGCTGATGGCCGCGGCCAAGATGTACTCGGGGTACGCGGGGTTCTTCGCGCCGAAGCTGCCGCCGACATCCTCGGCGAGGGCGATCACCTGAGCAGGCTCGAGACCCAGACACCGCGCCACGGTGTCACGCAGCCCGAACACACCGCCCACGCTCGCCTTGATGACCAGGACCTGCCTGGCGTCGTCCCAGTCCGCGAATGCGGCTCGCGGTTCCATCGCGGCCCCGCATATACGGCCCATGCGCAAGTGCTCGCGCACCCGCACCGGCGCGCGTTCGAACGCCTGCGTCGCCTCGCCGATGCTGTGTGTCCGAGCAGGCAGTGCCTCCCCGTCATCGGCGAGCGCATCGAGCTCGACCTCGATGGCATCGACAGCGTCATGCGCCTGGTAGTCCGTTTCGGCGGCGACCACCGCAACCGCGTCGCCTTCGAATCGGACCTCGCCCCGGGCCAGCACTGGACGCCGGATGGGCACCGGCCGGGGGGTCGGGTTGGGCATGTAGTCGTCGGCCAGGCCGATCTGCCCGGCCGACCACGCGCCGACGACCCCGGGCATCGCAAGCGCCGGAGAGACGTCAACTGTGAGGCCGCCGGCTCGCGGAACGCCCGCGCGGCGCACCGCGATGTGCACCGTGCCCGGAGGGTGGTTGTCCGCGGCGTAGCGGCCTTGGCCCTGGAGCAGGGGCGGATCCTCGCGGCGCCGGATCGAACGCCCGATCCAGGTTTCGCTCACCGCATTAGGGTCGCAGGTCGACGAGGCGCTTGTCGTCGTCCATGGCTACCACCGCAGGAGCCCCCCGCAGACGGTTTTGAAGACTGCTGGCCTAGCGTCCGCCTTCGTTCATAAGCGGCCGCTCGTGTTCGGTCGGCGGTATCGGCTTTCCATAGTCGTCCGCCGCCGTCCATGGTCGTCCGCCAGCCCGGCTCTCATCTTGGCTGTCAGCGGCCCCGGGGGAGTCCAACCGCCGACCCGCTGAATGCTATGCATCGGGATAACCGTTCACCAGAGTCCACTTGAGTCGTTTCGAGGTCAGACCTGATAGTGCTGATGGTCGATTAGTCCGCCAGAGTTCACCAAAGTCCGCGGGATAAGGTGTCAAATCGACATTCCGCCTTGCGGTGAATAGATCTCTTCATCACGTCCGAAGAGGACGCCTCAAAATTCGCTGATTGCCAAGGCTTACCACGGCTTATCACCGGCGTTGCTGCACGGAACGTGGTCAGCACGTTCGAAGGCTTCTTGCAACTGGACCGGCGCTCGTTGGGCAGCCACTAGTTCGACGACTCCGCGACGGACCGGCTCGACGATGATCGGGAAACGACCATGGATAAGCCTAATTTCTAGTGTGGTGTGCACCCGACGGGCGAGGCGAAAAAGACGAATCGGGGGCGACAGTCCGTGACTAGCGCCGCACCACGCCAGTGCTTCTAGTCAAAGTCGGAATACGCTATGTGTATGCCGCAGTGCACACATCTGAACAAGTAAGCAGTCGGCGAGGCCGCCGCACTCAGAGACTTCACATAGGCATCAATTTGATCTTGAGCCCACCCTCGCTTGAAGCCTTCTTCACGGAGCATCTCGAGCGCGTGGCCCAAGGGCATCAACTCCGCATATCCGATGCGACCTAGATAGGCAGCGCCGTCGTCGCAATGAAAAAGCCAGTGTTCCTGCTGCCAGCCGGCGAATCCAGGCGTTCGTTTTCCAATCTCCACAAGAACGGCGTGCGCAATGCCAGCCGGAACGCCACTGCCTATGTCTGTGAACTCGGCTTCGAAGCGGTCTGCTGCGCTCCCATCCGCGATGCACCATGGGCACAGCCCTTCGACCTCTTCAGTAGAGAACACCGGTCCTGTGTAGACGTAGCCGCGCTGTTGACCGCACACGGGGCACGTACGTGTAGACCGAACAACTGACCCGGTCGCAATCGGGTCCGGATGGTAGCGAAATACCGGCAGGGCTGCGTTCAAAGTTGCCTTAGTATGGTTGGCTCCTAGGACCCGGAGTTTGGCGTTCGACCCGGAGCCTAGGATTCGCGTGGGCGATCCCCAGTTCCCGCCGCGACCCTTCTGCGGGACACATGAGCTGCTCTGTTCGCTGAAAGGGAGGAGGGAGGGCGAGCCGCCCTCCTTTCGCTGAGCCACAAGCAAGCTGTCGGCTGTTGTCCCATGCCGCCCAGCTGGGTAGCTCCAGTCCAGGTGCCCAATGAATCTGGTGAGGACTCGAGCGCCGACCAGGCGAAATCGAACCGTGCAACACTGTGACCGGCCCTATAGGCCTCGAGAGCTCTCTTCTGGCCGTGGCTTCGGGCCTGATGCAGTTGTTAGTTTTGCTTCGTTTCGGTCCGAGTCAGACAGGGGTTCCGGAAGAGACATACCGAGCTTGAACGTGAGTCGAATTACAAATCGCTCGAAGTCCTCCACGCTCGGATCAGGATCGCTATCCAGGCATCGATACTCGAACGTACGCTCGGCGACTTGGGTTCGAATCATTCCCGAGTGAAGGCGTCGCAACTCCAGGCCCCGCCCACGATTCCAGATGTTGAACATCTCCAGATAGCCACTTGTCGTTCGTCGGCAAGTTACTGGCACCACACTCGGTGCCGTATCGCGCCAGACCTCCAGTTGACTACCGCCGACTGAGTCGATCTCCAACTGTCCCTCCGTCATCAAGTAAACGCCGCGTCGCCATTCGCCTGTGTCGCGAACGAATTCAAGGTCAAACTCGTTCCCTGCCCGCAGCGCCACGACTTCGATCTCGATAACAGGCAAACGCAGCTTTGTCGTCAAGACACGATTGAGCAGTGGCCGAGTCCTGACACTCACAGCACAGACTTATCCTTACCGAGCTTGCGGTATCGATCGACGGCGGCGTGCATCCGTCGCGTTAGGGCCTGCAGATTCTCGATTACGTTTCGGCCTCCGTTCCATACGGGATCGATATGGTGCAACTCGAAGGGGTAACCCTCCGAATCTTTGGGCGCGAGACCATTCTTCATCCTGGCCAGGTTGTCCGCGGACCAATCATACGGATTGGCATTTGCTTCGTTCTTCCAATAGCGCGAGCGGACCGTGCTCCATGATGGCTCCTTGCCAGCCGCGGTTTGTGCATCGATCGGATCTCCTACGCTCCACCCCGTCGCGTCGGATGTGGGGACTTCTGTGGTGACGACATCCGAACCCACATTTTCAGTAATGGTCACCGAGTCGCCCTCGCCTGGTGTCATGAGTTGAAGGCTTCCAGCTTCTCCTCCTCCCGTGGCCTGGATGTATTGCGCGACTGTCAGTTGGGCAGCGAGCGTCTGTTGCAAAACAAAGACATACGCCAACGCCACAGCCATGTCCGCATTGCATTTCTTGGAATGACACCAGTCGCGCGGGTCGCCGCCGTGGGCAAGGAAGAACAGAGCAACCTTGGCGCCACCAGAAAGGTTCGGATCTGAAGCCCAGCTTTCATTCGAGTTCAATATCGTCCATTCGTTTGACATCCCCGGATCGTGGTAAGTCGTCGCATAGATCAGGTTCTGTGAGTAGATCTGCGAAGCGCACTGCGGATTTGCAGAATCGGTGCACGCAGGAGCATTGGTGCACGAATTGCGATCACAGAGTGGAGGTCCTGACGATGTCGTCGAGCTATATGACGCCCCGGCGCTTGGGCTGCTGTCATTCTCAAGCGCTTTGCGCGTCAGCGGATCGCTGCCAACCGAAAGCGCCATCGCTGCGGTTCCGGTTCGGTACGTATCCGGCTCGGTTTCGAAAACCGTTTGTCGTGTGGGGGGTCGTCTCGGCTGTCAACGCCGCGAAATTGGCGGGATGGATGAGGATCGAACTCACCCGGGGCGCCTCAGCAGTGCCCCGCAAACGGATTTGAAGACCGCGAAGCCGGAATCGCGCGAGAGAAGACGGCTAGGACTCTTTGCCGCGAGTGTCGGTAGTTCCTAGTACGCGTTCGTAGTCGTCCGGCGTGTCGACATCCACTGGGTGGTTGAGCGCATCGACGGGAAGGCGTGCCACCAGCTCCGGCCGCGCGCGAATGACCGCGCGGCACCCCACGTCGCCTTCGAGCGCCATCAGGTCGCCCCACAGCTCGCGGCGAAGAACGACTGGCGGATGGAGCAGGCCGCCGAAGCTGAGAGCGGCGGCGGGAAGCCCCGACTCGTCGAGCAGGTCGAGCAGGCGGTCGATGCGGCCGGCGACATCGGGCTGGTCGCCGAGGATGACCATCGCGCGGTCCACGTCGCCATCTAGGGCGGCGAGACCCGCGCGGAGCGAGGACGCCATGCCAGAGGCGTGGTCCGGATTGATCAGGACCCGAGCCCGCCCGAAATCGACCTGACTCCGGATCTCGTCGGCCGCGGCACCGAGTACGACGAGCACCTCGTCGAGCCGGGAGGCGTTCGCATGCCCGACCATCACCTCGAGCAGCGGTCGACCGCCGATGCGCAGCAGCTGTTTGGGGCTGCCCATCCGGCGCGACGACCCGGCGGCGAGCACCACGCCCGTGGACCTGGTCGCGGTCAGGCTTCTATGGCTCTCAGGTATCGCTGCGGCTCTTTCTCGAACTCGGCCTGGCATCCGGCCGAGCAGAACCAGAACGTCTTGCCGTCATGCACCGCTTTGTGCGTGGAGGCGAGCGGGTCGACAGTCATCCCGCAGACCGGGTCGGTGGCGAAGATGACGGCCGGCTGCGCGAGCACGGGTAGCCGGCCGCGCTTCTGCCGGGCCGCAACCACCTCAGCGAGCGCCAGCACGGCAATCTCCTCCTGGCCGACGCCCCGGGTCTTGCCGGCGGGGCTGCGCAGCCGCGAGACGGTCGCTTCGTCCAGACCGCGCTCATGTAGGGCGTGGCGCACCGCGGCGGTGCGCCGGGTGCTCGCAATCAGGCCCACGTCCACCGCCGGGAAAGCAAGCGCAACCTCGAGCGCGTCCTCGTCGTAGTGGCCCATCGTGGCCACCACCGCCCACGTGTCCGGGCCGGGGTTGGCAGGCGCGAGGTCCATGGTCGAGAGGACGATGTCGGCGCCAGGAAAGTCTTCGGGGCGCGCCCCCGGGTGTACCGCGCAGGTGCGGAACCCCGCCAGAGCACCCATCTGGACCAGGGTGCGGGCGGCGGGGCTGTCGCCGAAGACGAGCAGCAGAGGCCGCGGCAAGCGCGGCTCGATGAAGATGTCCAGCGAGCCGCCGCTCGGGCAGGTGGTGGCCACGGTCAGCTCGCCCCGCTTCCTGGTCTGCTTGACGTCGTCCGCGGCCACGATCTTGACCAGCTGCGGCGTGCCTTCGGCCAGCGCGCGCAACGCCTCGCGCCGCACAATCGGCTCCGAGCAGCTGCCGCCGATCCAGCCGCGCAGGCGTCCGTCCGCGGTGACGACCGCTTTGTCCCCGGGCCGCGCGGAAGTCGGCGGCTCGCAGCGCACGACCGTCGCCAGCGCGCATGGCGTGCCGTTGGCCGTGTACTCCCGCAGCAGCTCCAGAACGTCGTCGGCTATTCCGTGACCCCCTTCGATCGTAGAGCGGCCCAAACCTTGTCGGAGGTCACTGGCATGTCGATGTTGGTGATGCCGTACGGCGAGAGGGCGTCGATCACGGCGTTGACGTACGCGGCGGGCGAGCCGACCGTCGCCGATTCGCCCACGCCCTTCGCGCCCAGCGGGTGATGCGGTGAAGGGGTCGAGGTCTCGCCGATCTCGAACTTCGGCGTCTCCCACGCGGTCGGGATCAGGTAGTCCATGAAGTTCGATCCGATGCAGTTGCCGTCGGCGTCGAAGGTGATGAGCTCCATGAACGCGATGCCGAATCCTTCGGTGAGTCCGCCGTGGATCTGGCCCTCGACGATCATCGGGTTGATTCGGACTCCGCAGTCGTCGACCGCCACCATCCGCCGCACCTTGACCTGGCCGGTGCCCTTGTCGACGTCGACCACCACCGCGTAGGTCCCGAACGGGTACGTCATGTTGGGCGGGTCGTAGTAGTAGACCCCTTCGAGTCCGGCCTGCATACCCTCCGGAAGGTTCGTGTACGCGGCGAACGCGGCCTCCTGGATTGTCTTTGAGCGTTCGGGCGAGCCCTTGACGTAAAACTTCCCGCGCTCCCAGACGAGGTCCTCTTCGTCGGCCTCGAGGAGATGGGCCGCCAGCTTGCGAGCTTTCTCCCGGAGCTGCCGGCTGACCATCGCGGTCGCGGCCCCGGCCACCGGCGTGCTCCGAGACGCGTACGTGCCCAGGCCGTACGGGGCCGTGTCCGTGTCGCCCTCTTCGACGAGCACGTCTTGCGCAGGGATGCCGAGCTCCTCGGCGACGATCTGCGCGAACGTCGTCTCGTGCCCCTGGCCCTGCGACTTCACACCCATTCTCAGCAGCGCTTTGCCGGTCGGATGCACGCGCAGCTCTGCGCTGTCGAACATCCTCAGGCCGAGGATGTCGAACTCCGCCCCGTGGCCCGCGCCCACGACCTCGGTGAAGCTGGCGATGCCGATGCCAGTCACCTCGCCTTTCTTCCTGCGTGCCGCGACGTCCTTCTTCAGCTCGTCGTACCCAAGCTTGTCCAGCGCCACGTTCATGGCCTTGGGGTAGTCGCCGCTGTCGTACACCCACCCGGTCGCAGAGGTATACGGGAACTGCTCTGGCTTGATGAAGTTCTTCATCCGGAACTCGGCCTGGTCGAGTCCGAGCTCGATCGCCGCGTTGGTGACGAGGCGCTCGATCAGGTAGCTCGCCTCGGTGACCCGGAACGAGCAGCGGTACGCGACCCCGCCCGGGGCCTTGTTGGTGTAGTAGCCGTCCGCCGTGACGTGCGCGGTGGGGATGTCGTACGAGCCGGTGACGATGTGGAACAGGCCCGCCTTGAACTTGGACGGCTGCGCATCGGCAAAGAACGCGCCGTTGTCGCTGTCGAGGTGGACGCGCAGCGCGGTCATCTTGCCCTTCTCATCGACGGCGAGGTCGCCGGTCATGTGGAAGTCGCGGGCGAAGCCGGTCGAGATGAGGTTCTCGGTGCGGTCTTCGACCCACTTCACCGGCCGGCCGATGAGCAGGCTGGCCGCCGTCGCGACCACGTAGCCGGGGTAGACGGGCACCTTGTTGCCGAAGCCGCCTCCGATGTCGGGGGAGATGATGCGGATCTGCTGCTCCGGCAGGCCCGTGACGAGCGCGAACACCGTGCGAATCGCGTGCGGCGCCTGGCTCGTCATGTAGATGGTCGCCTTGCCGGTGACGCCGTTGACGTCGGCGATGCAGCCGCACGTCTCCAGCGGGGCCGGATGGCAGCGCGGATAGAAGGTGTGCAGCCGGACCACCTTGTGCGCCTTGGCGAAGGCCGCCTGTGTGGTGGCCTGGTCGCCCGACTCCCAGTGATAGATGTGGTTGTCCTTCTGGCCTTCCTTGTCGTCGCGGATGAGGGAGGCGCCGGGGGCTTTGGCGCCGTCGGGGCTGGTCACGGCCGGGAGGATCTCGTACTCGACCTCGATCGCGTCGCGCGCGTCCTCCGCCTGGTATTTGGTCTCGGCGATCACGGCCGCGACCTCCTGGCCCTGGAAGCGCACCTTGTCGGTGGCGAGCACCGCCTGCGTGTCGCCGCTGAGGGTCGGCATCCAGGCCAGCTTGTGCTGGGCCATCAGCTCGCCCGTCACGACTGCGATCACCCCCGGCTTGGCGCCGGCGGCCTTGGTGTCGATCGACTTGATGCGCGCGTGCGCGTGCGGGCTGCGCAGGATCGCCATGTGCAGCATGTTGGGAAGCACGAAGTCGTCGAGATAGTTGCCCTTGCCGCGGAGGAAGCGCGCGTCCTCTTTGCGCTTGATCGACTCGCCGATGCCGCCGTGCATGTGCATGGTCGAGCTCATTCCCCGCCTCCCGCCACGGCCGCCTGCTTCGGCGCTTTCGCCGCCTCGGCCTGCATGTTGGCCGCGTACTTGACCGCCTTGACGATGTTCATGTAGCCCGTGCAGCGGCAGATGTTGCCGCTGATCGCCCAGCGGATCTCGTCATCGGTGGGATTGGCATTGCGCTCCAGCAGGGCCGATGTGACCAGCATCATGCCCGGCGTGCAGAAACCGCACTGGAGGCCGTGCTCCTCGTGGAAGCCGACCTGGATCGGCGCGAGGGTGGCGCCGTTGGCCAGGCCCTCGACGGTCTTGATCTCGCGGCCGTCGACCTGCACGGCGAGCAGCGTGCAGGACTTCACAGGCTCGCCGTCCAGCAGCACCGTGCAGGCGCCGCAGCTGGTCGTGTCGCAGCCGACATGGGTGCCGGTGAGAAGCAGGTTGCTGCGCAGAAAATCGACGAGCAGCACGCGCGGTTCTACGTCCCCGCCGCGCTCGGCTCCGTTGACGCGCATCGTCACCTTCACGCCCTCACCTCCTGGGCTCGGGCGAGGGCGGCTTTGAGGCCGCGCTGCACGAAGACCCGAACCATGTCCTTCTTATATGCGGCGGTGCCGCGGATGTCGTCCTTGGGCTCAGATGCCGCCGCCGCGAGCTTCGCCGCCTCGGCGATCACGTCGTCCTTCAGCTCGTGACCGATGAGCGCCTTCTCGGCCTGCTTCGCCTTGAGGTTCGTGGCGCCGACCGACGTCATGCCGATGCCCGCCTTTTTCACCTTGCGGCCGTCCAGCTCGACCTGCACCGAAACGGCCACCGTGGCGAAGTCGCCGACCTTGCGCTCGAGCTTGTGATACGACCCGCCCGCGGAGCCCGAGGGCAGCGGAATCCGGATCGCGGTCGCGATCTCGTCCGCGCGAAGGGTCGTCGTGAAAGGGCCCTCGAAGAAGCCGTCGATCGGGATGACCCGCTCGCCGCCTTTGGTCGATTGGACCACCAGCTCGGCGTTCAGCGCGAGCATGATCGAGCCCCAGTCGCCGGAGGGGTCCGCGTGGCAGACCGACCCGACGACAGTGCCGCGGTTCCTCACGAGCGGGTCGGCGATCCAGTGGACGGCCTCGACCATCAGGGGGACCAGCTTCGCCAGGTCTTTGCTTCGCTCGACGTCGACATGGCGGACGAGCGCGCCGATGCGCACGTGGCCGTCGTCGCGTTTGATCTCGGAGAGCCCCGGGATGCGGCCGATATCGACGATCAGCTGCGGCTGCGAAAACCGGAGCTTGAGGAGCGGGATGAGGCTCTGGCCGCCGGCCATGATCTTGGCGTCGTCGCCGCGCTCCGCGAGCAGACCGAGCGCCTCGTTCAGTGTGGCTGGAGCTCGATAGTCAAAGGCGGCAGGGAACATTCATCTCACCTCCGAGCACGCGAAAGCCGACCAACCCGATCGGTCACCTCACACGAAACCACTCCCCTCCGCTTCGGTCATCACCCGGACGGGCGAATCTGGCCACCCGATCGGGTGATTCCAAGTCAACTTGGGGTCGTCCCCACACCAAACCCGACCATGGGTCGCGGGCGTGAATCGCGGAACTGCGGAACTACAATCGGTACGGCGATGTGCAGCACCTTTTACACGACGTCTTGACGGCTGCCGACAGAATCTGCGAACATATGTTTGGCAGCGCCGGTTGACGACGAGCCGCACCGCTGCCCGGCCGACCCCGCCGCGTAGGAACGCGGTTATCGACGTACGCCCACGTTGCCGCGGGGATCTCAAATTTGGAGGCCGTAATTAATATGCGCAATAGTTCGTCGTCCCCAGCTCCTGAGCGGTTGCTATCCGCCGACCTCATCTTGATGCTCCTCGCCGCGGCAACCGGCACGAAGTCGGTGCGTCAGCGTCTTGACGGCATTACGCGTCTCGAGAAGCTGCTGTTCTTGGCAGACCAGGAGACAACCATTCCGTCCGAAGTCACAGACCCGTTCGAGTTTGAGCCCTATGACTTCGGTCCGTACTCCAAGGCTATCTACGAGGCAGTTGAACTGCTTGAGCAGGCCGGCCTCGTACAGGAGGATCGCGCGTTCCAAGGCCAGGCACTGGACAGCGCCGAGGAAGCCCAAGTGATCCCGCCAGAGGAGCGCGAGGGAGTCGAGCGGCGGTTTTGGTTGACGGAAGACGGCGCGGCCGTCGCAAAGCTGCTATCGCAACAGCATCCAAAGGTCGCCTCGGAACTTGGGAACATCAAGGCTCAGTACGGAGACATGCCGTTGCGGCGATTGATCCGGTACGTGTACACGAAGTATCCGAAATATGCCGAAGCCTCAAAGATCCGCGACGAGGTGCTGTAGGCGCGAGGCCAGTAACGGTTTGGAGAGCATCCTTCAGCATGCTGATTGGGCCGCAGCAGCAGTCTTCGTTGTGTTCATTTTTGGTTTCGCGGAAACCGCTCGGCGGGGCTGGCAGGCGCCGGATGCCTTGTACGAACACTATCGAACGAACCGCGCCCAGACCAAGGCCTCGATTGATACTGATCACATCTTGCCCGAATTGGCGCGTCTCGTCGCGGAGGTCAATGGTGAGGTCTCGGCGTCGGTTGGAGCTACCGACCCACTGACCGATGTCCAGACGCTCATCGACAACCTTCAGTGGGCTGGGTATAAGGCTCGGCTTGATCGCCTGAGCCATCTGTACGGCGACTATGGCCTGCTTGACCGGCTTTACGACTCTGCAGTTTGGTGGGCGCGAATCAAAGCGGTCTCCTCAGGTGCGTGCGGAGTCGCACTTGTTGTGGTCGCACTCCCCATAGTGTTTTCCAACATCTCAATGCCAACTGTCCCCCTCGAGGGCGCGACCGGATTGCTGATCATTGCGGTTGTCGGATTGGCGTTCGCGTCGGTGCTCGAAATAGGCCAGCGTAATCGGCTCGGTAGGTTGTTTCGCAAATATGAGTAAGCAGAAAGACCAAATCCGGACAGAAGCGGCGATGATCGTTGCACTCAGCGCTAGTGTCCGACGCCTGTTTGGCAGAGCCGCCGACCATGCAACCGAGGTTGGAGCGCATGGCCGCTCAAGGACAGATATTTGCGTATTCGCTGGTGGCCAATTGATAGCAATCGAAGCGAAGCTGTCGAATCGGCGTCGTGCGATCGGCCAAGCTTTCTTCAATCGTTACTATGCGGACCAGTCCTATATCGCCGTCCTCGACCGACACATCACTAACGAGCTAACTGAATCGGCGCGTCAATGGGAGCTCGGGATCCTCTCCGTGTCGCGGAAAGGAGCCTTCATCGCGCTCCCTGCGCCCACATCGACCCCCGACATCGAGCTTCGAGCACGCGTGATCGGTGCAGTTTTCGCCTGAGATGCGCCACTTCCTAGCGTACGGCCACTCTGATCAAGCGACGTTTCGCGCTGCGGCCGTTCAGCAGTCATTCGACTTCTTGACGGTTCCCGGAACTATCGCCTCGTATTACCCGGACGCCACCGCAGCCTTTGTCCTTACTTCTGGCGTTGAGTACGTCATCGACCCTCGTACTCCTCTGTTTCAGGGGCCAATCGGCATACCGCGAGCTTCCCACTTCGCCTTGGCGGCCTGGCATGGTGAGCGAGTCGCACAACGTTTAGGCAGCGCGCAGCGTCGCGCCCCAGTCACCTTTAGCGCTGACTTTTATGATCCCGAGGCCGTCAGGCAGCTCGTCGATTCTGTGATTCAGGCGCAACTCAGTTACGGGCAACGGGCTCCGGCCATCCAACAAAAGCTCGACCGATATAGGCGCTTGCTCGCTACTGCCCAAGGCCGGGTCATACAAGCGAGTCCCGAAGAGCGACGATCACCGGCCTTCGTGATTGCCCCGTACTTCGTCACTGATGGTCGAGATCAGTGGGCAACGGTGAACGATCAGATTCTGGAACGTTGTCTTGCCCTGCCAGATGCCGGATCGATTTCGGTGATGATCGCCGTGGACTCAGTCGCAAGACTTCGGCAGCGTATAGCGGCTGTCCCTGATGGGCTCGCGCCGACAGCATTCTTCTGGGTTCACAGCTTCAATGAACGGAGCGTCTCGGAACCGGACCTCCGGGCCATGTGGTCGACCGTGTCCGGATTGGCAGGTACCCGCCCAATGGTCAACTTCTATGGCGGTTTCTTTAGCATCTGCATGGCCAAAGTCGGTCTCTGGGGTTTCAACAACGGACTCGGGTATAGCGAGTCCCGGGATTGGCCCGAATTGTCATCGACAGGTGCCGCGCCAGCGCGTTACTACATGCGTCCACTACATGCGTACGTTTCACCGGCGCTTGGGCAATTCATTACCGAACGTGTGCCAGCGTGGGCGTGTCCTTGCAGCGTATGTGCTGGGAAGCGCGTGATTGCACTGACTTATCACGATCTCAAGCGACACTTTGCGCTGAGCCGCCGCTGGGAAATGGATCTAGTCAGCGGCACCGAGCTCGTGCAACTCGCCATTGCGCTGGTCGAAGCGGCGCAAAAGTACGAAGCTGACGTCGCTCCTACGGTTCCTCCTGGTACGCAGCGCATGGACATCTCTTACTTGAGACGTTGGGCATCAGTGCTCAGGCGCCCATAGGAGAGACCGCGGCGAAGTCCCGTCTACGAGTAGTACGTCAAGGCTCCACACGCGTAGGTCGAAATCATGTTGCGCCGCGGTAGATGAGCTAGACCTGTCGCCGGCGCGCGCGTGCATGCACGCGATCCGGCCCGATGTGTTGGCGAGCGTTTCCTCCGGCGGCGCACTATTAAATCCAGCCCGACTTCCCGGCGAGGATGGCCGCCTCGACCCGGTTGCGCACGCCGAGCTTGCGGAAGATCTCCTGGATGTGGGTCTTCACCGTGTTCTCGCTGAGGTGCACCTCGGCGGCGATCTCCCGGTTGGAGTGACCGCGGCTGATCAAGCGGAGGATGGCCACCTGGGACGCGCTGAGCGCCGCCCGTCGCGACCCGGTCTGCTGCCGGGTCCGCGCCCTCTCGATGACCTGACCCGCGACCTGGGGCGCCAGCACCGCTTGGCCTCGATAGACGGCCCGGATGCTCTCCTTCAAGCTGAAGCGCTCCACGTCCTTGACGACGTACCCGCGAGCCCCGGCCTGGATGCATTCCTGGACGAGGTCGGGGTCGGTGTAGGTGGTAAGGATCACGACCGAGACCTCGGGGTGCGAAAGGCTCAGTTGGCGGCAGACCTCGACGCCGCTGACGTCGGGCAGGCGCGCGTCGAGGAGGACCACGTCGGCGCGCGTGGCCTCGACCAGGTCGACCACCCCCCCGCCGCGACCGGTCTGGCCGACCACATCGAAGTCAGGCTCAGGCTGGAGCATCGCCATCAGGCCCTCCCGGACCATCTCGTGGTCGTCCACGATGAGGACGCGGATCTGCCCGCCCTGGGTCATGCGCGCACCGGGAGCCTGGCCCGGATCGCCAGCCCGCTCTCCTCCCCGTTGTGCACCTCGAAACTGCCCCCCAGCGCTTCGACCTGGCGGCGGCTGCGTTTGAGGCCGAAGTGGGTGCTGCTCTCCTGGTAGTGGTGGAGGATTTGCTCGGAGGCCCCGACGCCGTCGTCCTGGATGACGAGGTCGACATGATCATCGGAATAGCGCAGGCTGACCAGGACCCGCTTCGCCCGGGCGTGTCGCGCCACGTTGGCCAGGGCCTCGCGAGCCAGCACGAACAGGGTGTGCACCGACTCGGGGCTCAGGCCGGCCGGCTTGCCGCTGACGACCAGGTCGGCCTCCACCTGCTCGGACTCGCCGGTCTCGCGCACAAGGCGCCGGAGCTCCGCCGGCAAGCCGCCGGCTGCCGCCCGCGGCAAGGAGAGGGCGAAGATGGCCTCCCGCACCGCCTCCGAAGTGTGGATCGCCAGCTGCCGGACCTCGCCCAGGTCGGTGGCGATCGGGTCGGTCACCGGCTCCCGCTCCAGAATCGCGTTCACCTTGAGGCCGAGCGTGAAGATGGCCTGCTCGATCCGGTCGTGGAGCTCGGCGGCGATGCGCTCACGCTCCTGTCGGAGCACCTGATCGCGTTCCGCCTGGCTGAGGTCCCGGTGCAGCTGCTCGAGCTCGTCGATCATCCGCTGCTGGTCCTCGTAGAGGCGCGCGTTCTCGATCGCCACCGCGACCTGGTTGGCAAATGTCGAGAGCAGGCGCTCTTCGTCGGTCGTGTAGACGCTTGGCTTGTTGGCGACGCCGACCATCCCGATCACGCGTTCGCCGACCTGAAGCGGCACCCCCATGAAGGTGCGGACAGGAGGGTGGCCCCGAGGCTGACCGACGCGGTCCGGGTCGTGGAGGACGTCGTTGGAGATGTTCGAACGTTCATCGGTGATCACCACACCGAAGACGCTCGGCCGCACCGGGATCAGGCGGAAGTTTTCGTAGAAATTCGGATCGGAGGGCTCGAATCCCTTGATCGCGGCCACGTCCATCTCCCTGCCGTCGTTGACCAGCAGGCCGATGAAGCCGAACGCAGATTGGGTGAGGTCGAGACAGAAGCCGAGGGCGCGATCCAGCACCTGCTGCATCTCGTGCAGGCGCGCGATCTCAATGGAGATCGAGTACAGCGACTCCAGCTGCTGGCGAAAAGCGGTCGCCGGCGATTCCTGCATGGGTCTGTCTCAGCCGGTTTCCTGCTTGCGGTGGAACACCAGCCACGCCGCCCCGAAGAAGGCGATCGTCCACGCGGCGAGGGTGGCGAGCTGAGCGCCGAACTCGTTCATGCCGGTCCCGGCGGCGGCAGGCCCGTTGCCGAACACGGGGGCGACGGACGACACCGGGGTCAGGACGTTGAAGAACAGGTAGTTGAGAAAGTGAGCGTTGTCTGGACTGCCGCTGATCAGCGTGATGATCCCCGTCACGATGGCGCTCACGAGCGGCGCCCCGAAGAGCAGCGCCAGCGTGATCCCGATCGCCGCCCATCTGCCCGTGACCGCGGAGACGAGCAGGCTCATCGCCTGCACGCAGAGCACGCCCAGCATCGCCGCGCCCAGGCACATGAGCACGAACACAGGGATGTCCATGACCACCAGGTTGCCCGCGCCCACAGGCTTGCTCCCATCGATCGCGATCGCGACCTGTCCGGTCACCGGCCCGATCGAGCCGGCGATGAACGCGATCATGGCGTAGATGATCAGAAACGTGGCCACCACCACGGCCAGGCTGATCAGAAACGAGGCCACGGCCTTCGCGAGCAGGAGCTGATCGCGACTCATCGGCCGGCTGAGCAGGATGGCGATCGTGCGGTCCGAGCGCTCGCCGGCGATCTGCTCCGAGGCCAGCCACCCGAAGATGCGGATCAGCAGGAACATGAAGATGCCGCCGAGCCCGAACAGGGCCGCGAGGGTGAGCGAAAACGACTGCAGCGGCGCGATGTTGTTGTCGAGCAGGTACTGGTCGTCGGCGATCGCCTGCTTGGCCCTCGCGATCGCGTCGTCGATGCTGAAGCCGCCGCGGAACGAGCCTCCCGAGGTGCCCTGCTGCTGCTTGATGGCTTCGAGCTGGGCGATGCTTTGCTGATTGGAGGCAATCTCGCTGTGCAGCGTGGTCTGCCAGGCGACCGCCGGCGGCGGGCTCCACCGGTGCTGGCTGAACACGTAGTAGGTGTACAGGCCGCCGGCGATCAGCAGGAACAGCCCGCCCAGGACGGCAAACACGATCCAGCGGCTGCGCCATGTCTTCTCGAGCTCGTTGCGGACGAGGCTGATGAACATCGTCAGCGCCTGGCCGCCGCCGTTGGCTGCGGGGGAGGTGGGGAGCTCAAGGTGCTCCCGGGAGTCGCGCCCGTGAGCTCCATGTACACGTCCTCCAGGCCTTTTTGGGTGTGCACCAGCTGGTCCACGCCGACGCCTGCCGACACCAGCGCTTGATTGATGATCCGCGCCTGGTCGGTCGGAGAGGTGACTGTGATCGAGTCCTTGATCGTTCCAGGCTCCGCGGCGACGCCGTCGAGAGCGCGCAGAATTTCCAGTGCCTGGTCCACGTCGGACACGTCGATGCGGTACTTGAATCCCTTGGTCGTCATGAGCTCGTCCAGAGGGCCCGCCGCCTTGACCTCGCCGCGATGGAGCACCACCACCCGGTCGCACAGCTCTTCGACCTCGGAGAGGAGGTGGCTCGAGAAGAAGATCGTCATCCCCTGCTCGGTGGCGAGCTTGCGCAGGAGCACGCGCAGCCCGTGAATGCCGTTGGGGTCGAGGCCGTTGGTCGGCTCATCCAGGATCAGCAGGCGGGGCTTGCCCAGCATGCCCTGGGCCAGCGCGACGCGCTGCCGCATGCCCATCGAGTACCGCTTCACCTTGTCGTCGGCCCGCTCGGTCATCCCGACGAGGTCGAGCAGCTCGCTGATATGGGCTTCGTCCACGCGACCGAGGATCCGTGCGAACTGGCGGAGGTTGTCGCGGCCGGACAGAAAGCCGTACAGGGCCGGCTGCTCGAGCGTGGACCCGAACTGCCGCGCCGCGTTCGCGTGGTCGGTCCAGCAGTCGTGGCCGCCGATCCTGGCGGTGCCCCCGTCCGCGTGGAGCAGCCCGAGGAGAATGCGGATGGTGGTCGTCTTGCCGGCGCCGTTGGGGCCCAGGAAGCCGAAGACCTCCCCCTCGGCGACGCTGAACGAGATCTCATTGACCGCGCGGACGCGGCCGAAGTGCTTGGAGAGCCGATCGACCTCGACGATGGGGGCCATGACGGAATGGTATCGGCTTGAGGTAAAGGGCCGGGAGAAACCGCTCGATCGGAGCCTAGGGCGTCACCACCACCAGGAAGCTCATGGTCGCCATGGCGAGCGAGGCGTTGAAAGCCGTGACGGTCACCGTCGTGGACCCGACCGGGAACGATGTCCCCGACAGCTGGGAGTACATCAGCGACACCGGGCTCGCAACATCCGTGGCCGTGGTGGGGACGTAGTTGACGACGATGCCCGTGCCGCCCGCGGCGCTCACAGTGACGTTCGGGCTCACCGAGGTGATCACCGGCACGTCCTGGACGGTCACCGTGAACGTCTTGAAGGAATAATTGCCGGCGTCATCGGCGGCGGCCACCACCACGGTGGTGGTGCCGATCGGGAAGACGGTCCCCGACGCCAGGTTGTAGAAGATGGTCGGGGTGCTCACCGCATCGGTCGCGGTGGCCTGCGAGTACGTCACGATTGCGCCCGCCGCGCTCGTAGCGTTGACGAGCAGGTCGCCGCCGATCGAGGTGATCACGGGCGGTGTCGTGTCACGGACCAGCACGTTGAAGCTCGAGGTGGAGGTGTTGCCGGCGCCGTCCGTCGCGGTCGCAGAGACCGTTGTGGTGCCGAGCCCGAAGACCGTGCCTGGGGCCTGCGAGTAAGTGATCGTCACCGGGCCCACCGCGTCGGTGGCCGTCGCCGGCGCGTAGTTGACGACGGCACCGGACGGCATCGTCGCCTCGATCACGAGGCTCGGGCTCACGAAGGTGATCACCGGTGGCGTCGTGTCCTGAACCGTGACGTTGAAGGTCCGGGTTGCCTGGTCACCGGTGGCGAGGCTGGTCGCGGTCACGACGACGTTGGTCGTGCCCAGGGCGAATGTCGCCCCCGATGCCACCGAGTAGCTCAGCGACACCGGCCCGACCACCGCCGTCGCAGTGGCGGCGGAGTACGTCACGACGGCGCCGGACGGCATCGTCGCCTCGATCACCTGGTCAGGGCTGACCGAGGTGATCACCGGGATGTCGCGCACCCGAACCGTGAACGTCTTGGTCGTCTGGAGGAGCGCCGCGTTGGTGGCGGTCACCGTGACCGTCGTCGTGACCGGCGCGAAGGTTGAGCCCGAGGCGATCGAGTAGATGATGGTCACCGCGCTGATCGGGTCGAAGGCGGTCGCCGGCGCGTAGTTGACAACGGCGCCGGCCGGCGTGGTCGCGTTCCGAACCAGGTTCGGGCTGATCGAGGTGAACACCGGCAGGTCGACCACCGTGATCGTGAAGCTCGCGGCGGCGGTGTTGCCTGCTCCGTCCTTCGCGACCACCGTCACGGTGGTCGCGCCCAGCGGGAAAACCGTCTTCGATGCCTGGGAGTACGTGATCGTCACCGGGCCGACGGCGTCGCTCGCCGTCGCCGCCGCGTAGGTCACCTTCGCGCCGGCTGAGCTCGTCGCCTCGACGGTCAGGTTCGGGCTGACGAACGTGAACGCCGGCGGGATGGTGTCCCGAACCATGACCGTGAAGCTCTTACTCGGCGCGGAGTTGCCCGCGGCATCGGTTGCGCTCACGGTCACGGTGGTCGTGCCCAGAGGGAACACCGCGCCCGAAGCCTTCGAGTAGCTCGGCACCGCGCCCACTGCGTCAAAGACCGTCGCCGCCGGATAGATCACCGTCGCGCCCGCCGGGCTCGTGGCCTCTGCGGTGACGTTCGAGCTCCAGGTGAGGATCACCGGCGCGGTCGTGTCCTTGACCTGCACGGTGAAAGTCTTGGTCGCGCGGTCGGGGGTGATCGCGCTCGTCGCCGTGACGGTCACCGTGGTCGTGCCCAGCGGGAACACCGCGCCCGATGCGATCGAATAGCTCACTACGGGCGGCGCCACGAGGCTGGTTGCGCTCGCGGCCACATACGAGACGGATGCGCCGAGCGCGCTCGTCGCCTCAGCGACAAGGTTCGGGCTGACGGGGCCGATCGCCGGGATGTCCAGCACGCGCACCTGGAACGTGCGCGTCGCGACGGTGCCGGTGGAGCTGGTGGCCGTGACAGTCACCGGCGTGATGCCCGGGCCGAATGGCGTGCCCGAGTTCTGCGAGTACGTGATCACGGGCGCTAAGAGCACGCCGGTTGCGGTGGCGGCGCCGTAGGTGACGGGCGTGGTCGGCCCGGTCGCGTTGACAGTGACGTTCCCGCTCACCGAGGTGAAGACAGGCATGTCCTGGACCTTCACCGTGAAGGTCGCCGTGGCGGCGTTGCCGAATCGATCGGTAGCCGTCACCGTGACCGTGGTCAGGCCGACCGGGAAGGTGCTCTTGGAAGGGAGCGAGTAGGTGATCGTCACCGGGCCCACGGCGTCAGTCGCGGTCGCCGCCGCGTAGGTGACCTTCGCGCCGGCTGAGCTCGTCGCCTGCGCCACCAGGTTCGGGCTCACGAACGTGAACGCCGGCGGGGTGGTGTCCCGAACCATGACCGTGAAGCTCTGACTCGGCGCGGAGTTGCCCGCGGCATCGGTTGCTCTCACGGTCACGGTGGTCGTGCCCACAGGGAACACCGTGCCCGAAGCCTTCGAGTAGCTCGGCGCCGCGCCCACTGCGTCAAAGACCGTCGCCGCCGGAAAGATCACCGTCGCACCCGCCGAGCTCGTCGCCTCCGCAGTGACGTTCGGGCTCCAGGTGAGGATCACCGGCGCGGTCGTGTCCTTGACCTGGACGGTGAACGTCTTGGTCGCCTTGTCGGTGGTGAACGCGCTCGTCGCCGTGACGGTAACCGTGGTCGTGCCGAGCGGGAACACCGCGCCCGAGGCGATCGAGTAGCTCACTGTGGGCGGCGCCACGAGGCTGGTTGCGCTCGCCGCCACATACGAGACGGATGCGCCGAGCGAGCTCGTCGCCTCAGCGACAAGGTTCGGGCTCACTGAGGTGATGACCGGGATGTCGAGCACGCGCACCTGGAACGTGCGCGTCGCGACGGTGCCGGTGAAGCTGGTGGCGGTGACCGTCACCGGGGTGATGCCCGGGACGAATGGACTGCCCGTGTTCTGCGAGTACGCGATCAGGGGAGTTCCGAGCACGCCGGTTGCGGTGGCAAGCGCGTAGGTGACAGGCGTGGTCGGCCCGGTCGCGTTGACGGTGACGTTCCCGCTCACCGAGGTGAAGACAGGCGTGTCCTGAACCGTCACCGTGAAGGAGGCCGTTGCCGCGTTACCGGCGCCGTCGACGGCGGTGACGGTCACGATGGTCGGGCCGACCGGGAATGTGGCGCCGGAAGCCAACGGCGAGTAGGCGATCGTCACCGGGCCAACAGCGTCCGTCGCCTTTGCGGCCGCGTACATGACCTTCGCGCCCGCGGAGCTCGTCGCCTGCGCGAACAGGCTCGGGCTGATCGAGGTGATCGCAGGCGGCGTCGTGTCTCGAACGGTGACCGTGAAGCTCCGTGTGGCCGAGCGGTTGCCGGCCCCGTCGACCGCGTACACCGTCACGGCCGTCGTGCCGAGCGCGAAGCGCGAGCCGGACAGCGGCGAATAGACCAAGGTCACCGGGCCGACGGCGTCGGTGGCCGTGGCGTTGAGGACCACGTTGGCGCCCCACGGAGCGGTCGCCTCGGCCACCACATCGGGGGCCGAGGTGATCACCGGCGCGATGGTGTCGATCACGACCACGGCGAACGTGATGCTCGAGCTGTTTCCGGCCGCGTCGGTGGCGGTGGCGGTCACCCACGTCCTGCCCACGTGGAAGAACGTGCCCGGGTTCTGGGTGTAGGTGATGAGCGGCGACGCCGTCACTGCGTCGGTGGCAGTGGCCCCGAAGCTCACGATCGCTCCGCGCGGATCGGTGCCCTGGGTGGTCGCCGGGGGCGGGGATGACAGGACGATGACCGGCGGTGTCGTGTCCTGAACCAGGATGGTGAACATCGACGTCGCCAGGTTGCCGCCCTCGTCGATCGCGGTCACTGTGACCGTGGTCGTACCCAATGGGAAGGTCGAGCCTGACGCCTTTGAGTAGGTGATCGTCGCGATGCCGATCTCTCCATCGGCGGCGGCGGCCGCGTAGGTGACCGCGGCGCCCGCCGCGCTCGTGGCCTCGGCGACCAGGTTGTGGCTCACCGAGGTGAACTCGGGCTGCGCCCCGGCTGCCAGCTCGGACGGCGGCTTGGGAGTGAACGCCTGCTGGGGCAGCACGAACTGGCCGGCGACGGGCAGGATGATCGGCTGCCGTCCGGGTAGGTCCTGGCAGGCAAGATGGTCGGCTTCGCTGTTCTCGTCACCCTCGCCGCCCTCGTCACCCTCGCCCTGTTCGTCGCGGGCATCGTGCTCGTCGATGCCGTCGTGCTCGTCCTGCTCGCCAGGCTCGCCGGGCTCGTCCTGCTCCTCGGCATCGTTGCCGACAGTGCCGTCCGTGCAGAACAGCTGTTGAACGGCCGCCACGTGCGACTGGGCCGAGCCATCCGACTCGGACTGCTCGTCGCTCGCGTTGTCCGCGTTGTCCTCGCCGTCCGAGATGTCGGAGACGGCGCCGGCGAAGTCCCTGGCGTGCTGGCTGTCACCGCTTCCGAGCTCATCCGATGCCAGGGTCGGGAACACCTTCAACGGCTGGAAGGGATCCGGCCCTGGAGCTGACGGGTTCCACGTCACCCGCGCCGTGAAGGGCTTGTACCAGTTGGTCGCGTCGAAGGTGACCGAAGCGGGCGTCGCCAGCGTTGCGGCCGTGAAGCGCGGGTCGCATGCGGGGACGCAAGCGTCCGTGACCAGCGTCTGGCCGTCGGTCTGGATCACGACTGTGACCGTGTTGTAGTGGTCCGGCGCCTCGGTCAGCCTGAGGCTGTAGGTGGCCCCGCTCGGATCGCCCATCGCCACGAGCAGTGACGCCGCGGTCGGTTTGACGTAGACGTCGGGGTTGCCACCGTCACCCTCGCCGCCGCTGTTGTCGTGGTGGCCGCCGTCGCCGTAGTCGCCCTGGCCGGGGTCGGTCGCCAGGATCCGCACCGAGACCGATGGCGCGGACTGCGCGCCGAAGGTCGCATAACCAGGGTCCGAGCTGGTGACGACATGCTTGATCTTGGCCACGCCCGAGTCGCCCTCGTCGCCTTCACCGTCCTGGTTGTTCGCATCGTTGCCGTGGTCGCCCGACTCGTCGCCCTCGCCCTCGGCGTTCTCGTCGTCGGACGTCGCGGCCGCCACGAGGACCGTGGCCGGAGCGACATCGCCGGCGGCGAAGAGGAAGGAGTGCGTCGCCTGAGTCCAGCGAGGGTCGAGGCTGGTGACGGCCAGGCGGTCGTCGTTGAAGACGAGCTTGACCGTGACGGCGGCCAACGCGGGCGTCGCCAGGGCCACCGTGTAGCTGTCGGTGATCCCGAACGGCAGCGCGCCGGCCAGGACCGTCAGCCCGTCCTGCGGCTGCGTGAAGAGCAGTCCGGGATTGTCGTTGTCGACGACCTGCACCATGACGTTGTGGATCGACACATGGTTGTAGCGGGCGTCGAGACTCTGGCTGCTCATGCTGATGGTGGCGAGCTGGCCTCCATCACCGCCTGACGTTTCGTTATCCGGTTCGGCTCTGACCCACACCGTCTTCGGGCTCTTGTCGCCGGCAGCGAACCTGACGACCGCGTAGTACCCGTAGGTCGAGCCGTCCAGCGAGACCTGCACCTGGCGAGTCCCCGCGATGTACGCCGCCAGCTGCGGGATCGCGGCCGACACGTTGACGAACACGTCCTGGGTGGGCGCGGTCAGCAGGCTGATCGTGTAGGTCACGGCGTTGCCGGTCGCCTCGGACACGACCATCGGGTAGCTCTCGCGGATCACGACCTGGCCCACCGCCGGCGTGGCGATGTTGAGCGAGATGCCGTCGCCGGCGCCCACGCTCGAACGATCGCTGCCCCAGTATTCGCTGTCGAGCACGGTGTGGTTGATGGCCGCGCTCAAGCCCTGGATCTCGCGGCTGACCACGGGGCCGAGCGCCGCATCGCCGTTGTCGTTGCCGTGCTCGCCCTGGCCCATGTCGGCGGGCTCGATCAGGAACGGACCGCCGCCTTCGTGGTCGGTCGGCACGTCGGTGGCGCGGTCGGCCGCCGGCTCGTCGTCCTCGTCGCCGTCATTGGCCTCGTTCTGGCCGTTCCCATCCTGACCGTTGCCGTCGCTACCGTTGTGATCGCCGGTCTCGTCGCCGTTCTCGTCCTGGCCCTGGCAAGACGACTCCATCCCGGCCTCGGCGCCGGTCGCATCGTTGCCCTCGCCCGGCTCCTGCTCGCAGTTCAAGTTCGTGAACGAGACGTTCAGACCGGCTCCGTACAGGTGGTCGCTGGTGGTGACGATGTTGTCGTGGAACTGGGTCTTCAGCACGTAGAGGGTGCTGACGCCCGTGCCGCCGTCGACCGACACGGGGTCGTTGACCGTGTAGCGCACGACCGCGTCGTCTTCGTCGCCGTCGGGTGGCTCGGTGCCGTCACCCTCGCGGTCGCCGCCGCCCTCGCCGCTGCCGTGGCCGCTGCCGTCGCCGTTGCGGGCGCCATCATCGCCGTCGCCGTCCGGACCCTCGCTGGGATCGCCCTCCTGGTCGCTGTCCGCGAAGGTGTCGAGCAGAACGCGACCGGTGATCGGGTCGATCTTCGCCGAGGCCTTGAACGCGAACAGGTTGTCGCCCGCGCTGCCTTCGAGCCGCAGCGGCGCCTGGTTGCTGTAGACGAGGAACGTGTTGTCGCCGCTGGCGCCGTGGGCGAGCACCGGGAAGCTGTTGCCGCGCGATAGCCAGCCCTCGGTGGTATCGACGGTCGGGAACATGTCCTCGATCGCCACGTTGGGCACGAACCGCGGCGTCTGGTAGGCCTGGCCGAACTGGAAGAAGCCATTGCCGGTGCCACCGTCGAGCGTCGTGATCGAGGCGTTGTCGTCCATGAAGAAGTTGTTGTTGTCGGTGGTCGGGTTACAGCCGGCCTGGCTCGTCACGTTGTCGTGCGTGTTGGCGCAGCCGTTGACGGTCAGGCGCGCGTTGATGTGCTCGTCGTAGTTGACGCGCTCGACGTCCTTGCGGCGCAGGTGCTGGATGTCGTCAACGGTCCCGTGCATGAGGGCGACGAAGGCCGGCGTCACGGCGCCGAGCTGGTCGGGGATGAAGCTAATGCGGCGCATGAGGAACGTGTCGGGATCGGCGGTGCCGTTGACGGTCAGCGTGTCGATGCCGCCGAACACCTGTGGCGCGCCTCCGACCGGGCCGCTGTTGAGGACGTTGACGATGTAGTCGTGCAGCTCCGTCACCAGGCTGCCGGCGGTGTTGACCACGTAGGTGTTGTTGCCCTGCTGGCCGTCGAGCAGGAGCGTGTCGCGGACCGGCTTGCTGTTGTAGGCGTCGCCCGCGCATCCGCTCGCGTTGCAGTACGTGCCGGTGCGGTCGGGGTGGAACGTGAACATGGTCTTCAGCTGGTTGACCTCGAAGTAGTCACCCCCGGCCTGCGGTAGGTCCGCGATGTTGTGCTGCGTTCCGTAGACGTTGGTCTGGCCGAGCAGCAACGTCTGGTCGAAGAAGAACTTGTCGTTGTCCTGGGCGCCGAAGATGTTGGCCGGGTGGCCCTCGACGGTCCCGCGGAAGTGCGCCGTGCTGCCGGGCTGTGTGCCCAGCGCGTTGTCGTCGTCCGCCCCGTAGTCGAGGTAGATGACGACCGTCGGCACGTCGGAGCCGCCGTGGACGAGGTTCGTGCCCATGTGGTCCTGGACGCTGCCCTTGATCAGGCTGGTCACGGCGGTGTCGAGGTTGTCGCCGATCAGCAGCCGGACCTCGCCGTTGGCGGCCACGATCCGGCCCTGGTTGGCGGTCGGGGTGCTGTCGACGTAGGTCATCGTTCCGTCAAGCGTCGGGCCGCCGCCGAGCAGGCAGAGGTCGTTGTTGTCGACGCGCACGCCGGTCGGGCAGACCTGGTCGTGGTGGGTCGACGGCGCGTCCACCGCCGCCAGGCGAACGTTTCCATGCACCGACTCGGCGCGAAGCACGTTCAGCCAGCCCTCGACCTGGGTGATGTAGATGCTGCCGCTGTCCGTGCGCGCCTTGGAGTCCGCCACCGTGCCGTTGGCCCAGGCGTACAGGCGGTCGTCGAGCGAGTTCTGGCCGCCCGCCGAGTAGTGCGACATGATCGTGATGTCCCCCCCGCGCGGGTCGGTTTCGACAACGTACGGGTGGGTGTCGGCTACGTAGGCGCCGATGCCGCCGCCATTGGCGATCAGGTCGATGCTGTTGCCGACCACGTCTGCGCCCGGCGTCACCTTGTCGGCGTCGTCGAGGATGGAACCGTTGAGGGTGACCAGCGCAACGTCGTTCTTTGTGGAGGTCACGTTGTTGAGATGCAGGTCGCCGTCGGTCTCCTGGATGTAGATCCCGGTCTGGGCTGTGGCAGTCAGCACGCCGTAACCCGAGAACGAGGAGTCGATCTCGAGGTAGTTGTTCTTGGGCGTGGTTCCGGCCGGGTTGGTGCACCCGTAGTTGGGCGCTGCCGGCAGCGGTGTCAGGCAGCCGATTCCGCCGGTCTCGGCTTTGAGCGTGATGTTCTTGCCGATGACTCGACCGACACCGTCGTCGTTCTTGTCCAGCGCGACCTCGTGGATGCTGTCGAGCACGTCGAAGATCGATGCGCCGGTGTCCGCGGCGGTGAGCGTCACGTCGCCGTTGGTGGACTTGATGGTGCCGACGCGCAGATCGCTGATCGACTCGGTGTCGACGATGAACCCGTTGGTGAACAGGTCGATCTGGCCGACGTGGTTCATCGTCGACATCAGCGACCCGTCCTCGACGTCGTGCAGCGTCGCGTCGACGTTGCTGAAGGCGGTGAACGTGACCGTGGTCGCCGTCGAGGTGTGCCGGACGTTGATGTTGTTGCCCGCGGCGATGTCGCTGAACACGTAGTCGGTGCGCGCCAGCAGGTTGCGGTCGTTGCCGAACGCGACGAGCGCCGGGTCCGTGAAGGGCGTCAGGGTGCCGTCCGGCCGGAAGTAGTTGGTATAGACCTTGCTGTCGTTGGTCGTGCTGAAGGCCGCAGGCTGGAAGACGCTGACGAGGATGCCGGCGTTGAACGCGGGCGCCTGGTTGCCCCAGAAGCTGTCGTTGATCACCAGGTCCACGTTGCGGCCCGCGTGGACCAGGTCCAGCGTCGGGCTGAACGGACCCGCGGCGTCGCGCAGGATCGCCGTGATGTCAATCACCATGTCGTAGGTCGCATCGGCCGTGACGTGGATGAACCGTGTCGGGTCGATGCTCGCGACTATGTAGTTGCTCTGCACCAGCTCGACGGGGAGAGGCACGCGGGTGCTGTCGGTCAGGATGCCGACCGAGCCACCGTCCGCGTCGAGGGTGAGGACGTTGGTCCGGACCAGCGCGTTGTCGCCGGCCAGGATGTTGCCGCGCTCGTTGCGCAGGATCGTCGTCCCGATCGGGTTGATGATCTGGCCGTCGAGCACCAGGTCGGACGGACCGACGCCGGTGGCGCTCAGGTTCTGGATCGAGACAGTCGTCGGCTCGAATTTATGGAGCGGGCTGATGTGGAAGCGGAACGGGTTGCTGTCGGTGAGGCCGCCGCCGTGGTCCACCTTGATGTCGATCGTGGCGGCGGCGCCCGTCAGGTTCGCGACCGTGACGTTGTGCATCTCGAGCTTGTGGGCCGAGTAGTTCTTCACGTCGACCATGGCGAGCGTCACCTGGAAGATGAACTGGCCCAGGGTCCCGGAGATCGTCCCTAGCGGCGCGAAGTCGATGTGGTTCGCGAAGAACGTCGCCTGGCCGCCACCATTCCCGATGTCGCCGACCTCGATGTCGCACCCCGCGGCGATGGTGTCGCCGACGCTGTACGTGTTACCGCAGTTGTCGGTGACCGTGACGTGGCGCAGCTTGATGATCTTCCCGGTCGCGTCGATCCATAGATACGGCGTCCCGCCGAACAGGATTACGGTCGCGTTCCAGACGATGGTCCGGTAGAAGTTCGGGCTGCCGCTGTCGTTGTCGCCACCGAAGTCCAGGAAGGCGCCGTCGCGGCTGCCGGCCTTGGCGTAGATCGGCGGCGTCTGGGTCGCGGTCACGTCCAGCTCCGAGGTCTTGACGACGGCGTTGACCTGACCCGTGACCCCGGCGGTCGTGCCCACGTCGATGTTCTGGTAGTCGCTGGAGTCGCCGCCGGCGCAGCTGCACTCCGCGCGCGGGTGGACTTCGAGGTCGACATTCTGGTACGCGCCTGTGATCGAGACCGTCTCATAGCCGATGGTCCTCGAGTTGGTATCGAGCTTCACGTCGCTCGACCCGTGGGCGTTCGTGGTCCCGGTGGCGCTCGACCCGGCACCAAGCGCGGTCGCGTGCGTGCGCGCCACTGCTATCTGGCGGAGCTGCTCGACGATCGCGTTCATGAAGACGTCGTCGGCCGTGATGCGGCCGGACCCGAACAGCTCGACGTGGTTGAAACCGTCGCTGCTCGCGTTGCTCTCGGCGCTCGCGTCGCCGCCGAAGCCCCCGAAATCGGCGGTCGCGCGGGCGAACGAGTCGACCACGGTTCGCGCCTCGACCGTCGCGATGGAGCCCGCGTTGATCTGACCGCTGATCCATGTATCGGTGTGGAAGTTGCTGTACGCGGTCGTCCCGCCGCTCGAGCCGCCCACGAAGCCGCCCTTGCTCGTCGACGCAGCAACCGACGGGCGAAGCTCAGACCGCGACGTAATGGTCACGTTGTCGCTGGCGTTCAGCACGCCCTTCATGTCGATCTTGTTCTCGGTCTGGCTTGTCGTGTCGGCCGTGGCGTCGCCGATCGTGATGAAGCCGCCGCCCTCGTTGCTCGACACGGCCTTGCTGTAGACGAAGTCGTGGGTGGTCAGGTTGATGTTGACCGCGTTGAAGGTGGCGCCCGCGTTGATCGTCTCCGTCACCTTCGGGTGTGCGGTCGACTTGGCGGTTCCCCCTGCCACGTCGATGAAGCCGCCGCCGCCGCCGGTCGCCGAGGCGTTGACGCTCATGTCGGCGAGCGAGGGGAGCGTCGCGCCCGACCCGACGCCGATGCCGTCCAGCTTCTGGGTCTGTCCAGGCTGGGTCGAGGTGATGTCGATGACCAGCTCGTGGCTCTCGTGGAGCGTGCCGGCACCGAGCGGCAGGCCCTCGCGTGCGAAGTAGTGGAAGCTCGTGGCGCTGAAGAAGCTGGTGATCGGGATCGTAACCACCGGGTTGGGCGTGTTGTCATCGGCGTGGTTGCTGTCGCCTGGCGTCGGGTCGTACGTGCCGCAGCTCGGGTCGGCCGCCCCGCCGACCGCGTGGCAGTAGGTGTCGGCCAGCTGGAAGGAGAAGAGCCCGCTGTTGGCCGCGTAGTAGTTGTTGCCGTCGGCCAGGCCGTTGAACGCGAACTGGTCCTGGAACCGGATCAGCGAGTGGCCGGTGCTCTTGTCGTTGTAGTTCGGCGTCAGCGTGAGGACCTGCTGGAAGATCGGCGTGTTGTCGTCGGCGTGGTTGCTGTCGCCCGGCGTCGGGTCGTACACGCAGCCGTGGTCGTTGAACCAACCGACGGCGTGGCAGTACGAGTCCGCCATGTAGGCGTACTGGCCGTTGGGGCCGAACAGCCCGAAGTCCACCGGGACGGCGTAGTAGTAGCGGCCGCTCGTCAGACCGCCGATCGGCGTACCGCTCGAGGTGTAGAAGACAGGGTCGCCGAGCTGCATGTTGGAGTTCAGGATGGCCGTCGGGTTGTAGCGGTCCGTCCGGCCCACGAATACCCAGTTGGTGCCGATCGAGACGAAGCCGTTTGACCCGCGGAGCGACCCGACGGCCGCGGACGTGAACAGGTCAGGCTCCGGGGCGTGGTAAGTCACCACGTCGCCGTTGTGGTAAGGGGAGAACGTGAAGTTGTTGATCTTGTGGGCGCCGTTGTCCACACTGCCACCGGTGACCCGGACGGCCCTCAGGTCGACGTTCGGGTCCTGCAGCTTGATGTGGTTGCTGTCGACGACGAAGACCCGGTAGCGCTGCCCGCCCACCAGGCCCGGAATGGCGCCGGCTCCTCCGGTCGGGAAGTAGAAGACGAAGTCCCCGGTCACGAAGTGGTGCGGCTGCGCGAACGCGATCTCACCCGTGGCTGGGTCGACGCTGGCGCCGTCGAAGACCTCGCCCAGCTGCACGTCGAACGCGCTGGTCACGATCACGGCGTACGACCGGCTGCGACCGAGGCCGCCGAGGTCCTTGCCCGGATCGGCCTCGTACGTGACGACGTCGCCGGTGTTCAGGCTGTGCGCCAGGGTGAAGTGGATGTGGTTGCCGTTGATGCCGTTGCTGGTGTCGACCTGCGTTCCGGCGTCAAACGTCCCGTCCGGCACCGGCGGCGGCGGCACGTCGTGCGCCGCGTCGACGGTGATCGTGCCCCCGGTCGAGGTCAGGATCGTGCTGCCGTTGATCGTCATGTTGACGGTCGGGTTCATGCTCGCGGTGGCGTGGTAGTGGTTGATCCGGATCGCGCCGCCGTCCGCAGTGCTGGTCTCCGCTGTCGAGCCCGTCAGTGACAGCGTCCTGAGGTTGATGTCGCCCGACGCCATGATCACCGACTGACCGACCGCGGTCTCGATGGTCGGCGTGCCGGTCGAGTTCGAGTTGGAGTCGCCGATGGAGACCAGGCCGCCGCCGGCGCTGGCGAGATTTGCCTTGGCGAAGTCGGCCCCTTCGGCGAGCTCGTTCAGCGTCACCGCGCCCGGCTGGCTGGCGCTGTTGGTGTCCAGCGTGCGGACGTTGCCGTACAGGTGCGCGTACGTCTGGCCGCTTGCGTCGGCCTTCGGGTTGACGTTCAGCCCGCCCAGGTCGATCGCGGCGCCGTGGGCGCTGTGCATCTCGGAGGTTGCGAAGTTGCCGTTGACGGCCTTGAAGTTGATCGTGCCGGCGGGTGCGGCCAACGTCGCCTGGCCGTCGAGGCGCACCTCGTCATTCACGGCTGATGAGGACGTGAGGTTGGTGCCGTCTACAGCGATGCCCAGTGCGATCGTGAGCTGGCGCGAGAACGCCTGGGCGCCGTCGGTGAAGAACAACGTGCCGTCGGAGTTGTGGTAGGCGAGGACGTCGACGCTGCCGCCGGTGCTTGTGGCGCTGCCCGAGCCTGAGACAACGGTCGTGATGTGGCTGTTGTCGTTGGCGCTCACGTCGACCGTGATCGCAGCCAGCAGAAGCGCCAGCGTGAGGGCCTTGTAGTCGGCCAGCGCGCCCGTCCTGACGTAAGACGCGATCTCGATCTTGCCCGAGGCCGTTAGAGTGCCGCCGACCGACGTCCAAACAGTCGCCGCGGTGTCGGCCGTGATGGATCCGGTGTTGACGCCGAACCCGAGTGCGCCCGCCGCTGCGCGACCCTGGGCCGTCGACCGCGCCTCCACGTCGCTGGTCACCTTCGCCGTGGCCGGAGTGTTCGTGCTCGTGTCGATCGTGCCGTTAAATGTCGTCGTCACGCTACCGCCCGCGGTGGCTGTGGGCATGACGATGCCAATCCCGGCCCCGAGGGCGATTGCGAGGGACAGGCCGTCGGCGAGCGCAGGCGAGTACGACTGGCTCTGGACCTTGACGTCGCCCGCGGTGCGGACGACGGTGCCCCAACCGACCTGGGCCAGGACGATCGGCGAGTCGGTCACGTTCACCACGGCGCCCGCCACGCTGGCGCCCAGGGCCACCTGTCCGAGCCTCACGCTGCCGAATGCGGGCGCCACGGAGGCGCCCTCGTAGTCGGGTGCGATGGCGCTTCCGTCTTCGTGGGTGTTGTAGCGCGCATTCACGGTCACGCTGCCGCCCATCAGCCCGCCGCCGGTCGAGGTGAAGGCCTCGACGGTGGGCTCGAGGTCGGCGGTGACCGACATCAGACCGGCGGAGAAGGCGCCCGAGGCACCGAAGCCCGCGCCGTCTCCCAGGACCGTGGCTTCGCCGACCGCCCGCAGGACGGTCCTGCCCGTGCCGCCGTTGAGCGTCGCCTGGTCGCCCAGGTAGGCCTTCACGGTCGGCGTGGACGTCGCCTCCATGATGTTGATCGCCAGGGACACGAGCAGCCCGATGCCCAGCATGCGGGAGAAGGCCGTGGTGTGAGAGGTGAGCGTCGCAGTGTCGCTGGCGTCTCCGGTCGTCGTCACACTCGTGCCGCCGGCGGCGGGCGCGGAGGGATCGTCGAAGCGCCCGATGTACGCGTAGACGAAGGTGGTGTCCTTCGCGCGTGCCAGCGCGCCGGTAGCCGTGCCAAGGCCGATCCCGAAAATGTGGTTGTCGGCGGCCGTGTTGTTAGTGCCTGTGGCGCTCAGGGTCAGGGTGCTCGCGCCGATCGTCGGCCCGTCGCTGATGTGAGCGTCGACGCCGCCTTCGTTGATGGCGATGACGAACACGAGCGCGATCGCGGCCGCGCCAACGGACACCGCGGTCGCGCCCGACGTGACGTTCGTGGTGCCCGTCGCGCTGACCGTCATCGGGCCGCCCGCGCTGGTGCTGCCGGTGGAGGTGACCTCGGCCGTGGTCGTGCGGCTGGAGTCGGCGAAATCGAGGGTTATGCCCACGGAGAGACCCGCTCCGACCGTGGCGATGATCGATTCCGCGGAGCTCGTGTTGGTGCCGTCAGCGGTGACCGAGACCCCTCCGTTGACCTGGCCGTACGCGCCCGAAGACGCCCTGGTCGAGCCGGAGATTGTGGAAACCGCGACCGCCCCGCCGAGGGCCCCGGCGATGCCTGCCTCGACCGAGATCGCGCGGGTCGGCACCGTGATGCTCGAGTGCGCGTTGACGCTCACGGCGCCGGCCTTGTGGCCGAGGCTGCCGATCGCGACGTTGCCGATGGCCGCGGTCGTGTCGCCATCGACCTGGGTCACGGCGATGGCCGCGCCGGCCGCGACGCCGGCCAGCGCCACGCCGATCGCCAGGGCGTCGACCTCGCGGTCGGCGGAGGCCGAAACGCTGAGGGTGCCATCAACGCGCGGCACGGAGGCGCTCGACGCGATCGTCGCGGCCTGCTCGTTCCTGCTGTTGATCACCACGACCTGGGCGCCGACCGTGACGAGTCCGGTCTGGCCGGCGAAGCCGATGCCGTTGCTGTTCTCGGTGGACGCCGCCGCGACGCCGACATCGCCGCGAGACGAGATCTTCGCGCTCGAGCCGATGGTGGCGTGGACCTTGGTCGTCAGGTTCGCGACCAGCACCGCGCCGCCGATCGCGACGACGCCGCCGGAAGCGGTTCCGGCCAGGCCGAAGAAGCTGAGGTTGTCGCTCGCGTTCACGTGCACGCTGCCCGCCGTGACGTGCGAGTTCAGACCGGCCGACGTGCCCTCGGGCAGGTCGCCTGAGCTCAGCTCGTGGCTGACGACGTTCGATCCCGGCGCGCCACCAGAGACCGAGCCGCTGTTCTGGGCGATGTAGCCGTTCATGCGGTCGTTCGTCTTCTGGTCGCTCTGGTTGCCGTTCCACTGGGCCGAGTTGGTCACCGGGTCGGAACCGACGGTGGGGTCGTCGACCGTCGCCATGTACCGCTTGCTGTTGAAGGTGACCATGTCGCCCTTCTTGTAGTGGGCCTGTGTGTTGTCCCAGTCGCCCCGGTCCTTGCCCGAGCTCCCGTCGAGGATGCCCTTGTAGCTGCCGTCGCCTGAAGCCTGCGACCCGGCGTCACCGGCGGCGTTGTTGGACGCGCTCGACCGCACGCTCCACTGGGTCTGGCTGAGCGCCGTGTGCGACGCCGGGTCGGTCGTCGGGTTGTCGACCTGGGCGGCGTACGCGTGCTGGTCGGAGGCGCTCACGAGGTCGCCCTTCTTGTAAGTGGCCGTGCCGTCCCAGGCGCCCCTCTCCCGTCCACCCTGGGCCACCAGCGAGTCGGTGGGGCCTTCCCATTCGGTCTTGCTCTTGTCGGTTCCGGAGACCGGGTTGTCGTGCGTGAACGCGAGCAGGTCTTTCTTGGCGCCGTACTGCTTGCCGTCGGAGGCGAGCACGATGTCGCCCTGCAGGTACTTGGCCGACGACGAGTAGCTGCCCTTGTCGTTGCCGTGGTTGCCGTCGTGGTAGTTGGAGTTGGCCTGCGTGCCCACCGTGTAGACCGAGACCGAGCCCGCCGCGCCGACGAACCCGCCTCCGATGCTGAGCGCGAAGGTCTTGATCTTCTTGATGCTCAGGGCGTTGATGTCCACGCTGCCGTCGGCGGTCAGGGTGCCTGTTCCGATGGCGGCCTGGGTCGTGGTCTGGACCACGCCGATGTCGACACCACCGGCCACTCCCACGAAGCCGCCCGCCGCGCCGCCGCCGACCGTGAGGACCTTGGTCCTGTCGGTCGCCGACACGTTGACCGAGCCGGCACCCACCGCCAGGTCGGAAGCGTCGTCGATGGTGGCCTTCGTCGTCACGTGGATCAAGGTCACGTCCACGCCACCGGCGACTCCCACGAAGCCGCCGCCCAGCGCGACAGCGAGGCCAAACATGTCCTCGCGAGACGCCGCCTGCACCGCCAGGCCGTGGAAGGTTCCGGGGTTGACCTTTCCGAAATCGTCACCGGATATCGACCCGTCGGCGAGCTGGTAGTAAGGCGGAATCGGAGTGCCGCCGCTGTCGGCGTGGATCGTGCTGTCGTGACCCACCGTGGCCCAGACGTTCTTGTTGACGCTCGTCACTGCGACGCCGGCGCCCACCCCAACGAAGCCGCCCGCCACGCCACCGGCGACCACCAGGATCTTGGTGGTGTCGGCTGCCTGGATGAACGCGTTGTTGCCCGCGTGAACGTGGAGGTTGCTGCCCAGCGTGGCCTTGGTGGTGATCGTCGGCAGGATCACGTTGAGCGCGCCCGCAACGCCGACGGTCCCGCCGCCGCCTGCAAAGGCAACCGACACGATGCTGTCCTGCGCGTTCGCGGTGACGTTGAAGTCCTTGGCCGCGTTGACCACCGTGTTGTCGCCGACCACTGCTTCGGTGTCGAGGCTGTCGACTGCCACCGTGACGCTGGCGCCGACCCCAACCTCGCCCGCGATGGCGATGGAGGCACCGATGAGCAGCTCATGGAACGCATTGCCCGCCGCGACGAGGACGGACTGGGCTGCGTCCGCGCCGGTGTTGTTGGCGTTGACGCTCGCGTGGTGGCCGATTATCGCCTTGGTGGTCACGTTGACTACGTGCACCGACCCGGACACGCCGACGCTGACCGAACCGGAGATCGCGGCGCTGACGCCCACCCCGGCGATGTCGTCGCTGTTGGTCGCCGTGATGGCCACGCCGCGGTAGCCCGCGTTCATCTGCTGGCTGATGCTGCGCTTGCCCTGCGCCTCGGCCGCGTCGCCTGAAGGCTGCTTGCCCGCGTGGACGATGCTGTGCGACTTGCCGGTGGCGACGCTCGCGTCGAGGTTGTTGATCGGGTTCCGTGCGATCGGCGTGTGGTCGTCGGCGGTGTTCGGATCTTCGTCGTGAGCGTTCTTCGGGGTCGGGTCGAAGGTGCACGCGCCAGACGCCTCGCACTGGGTCCGGGCCAGGCTGATGGTGCCGTCGCCGTTGACGATGGCGTAGTAGGTGCCGCCATCCTCGAGGGCGCCGATCGGCGTCCCGCCACCCGAGCTGTAGACGACCTGGTCGCCTGACTTGAGTGCGGTGTGGTCGTCAGTGACGTCGCTGTCGCTCCCAGTCTTGGAGTCGGGCGGCGTCGGGTCGTAGGTGAGGTCGTAGGGCAGCTTGATGCGGTCGCTGCTGACGGCGCCGGCGGCCTTCGGGTCGAACCGCGGCGTGTTGTCGTGTGCCACACCGGCCTGGTTGACGGGCACGAGGCGGTGCGAAGTGCCGGTGGCGACCGTGCCGTCCAGCGTGAAGGTCTTGCTCTCCGTGTCCTGCTTGCTGAGGGCGAGCTGGATCTTGTTGCCGTTGACGATCGCGTAGTAGGTTGTGCCGTCGCGCACGCCGGGCAGGTCAGATTGGCCGCTGGTGTTGTGGTAGATGACCTTGTCGCCGGTTGCGATGGCGTTCGGTCCGATGTCGATCGTGTCCGCGTTGCCGTCGACTTTGCCACGGTGCGCGACGACTGGGTCGTTGGCATCCCGACCGTCGAACGTATAGGTCGGACCGCCGACCTTCTCGATGGACATCGTGATCGACGTGTCGCTGCGCTGCGGACGACCCAACGCAAGCGGCTTCTTGATGTACTGCAGCTGCCACTCGTGGCTGTCGCCGCCGGGCTTCTGGTGCACGTAGTAGGCGTTGCCGCTGTGCAGGCCGCCGATGCTGCCGGTGTCATTGGCGTTGCCGTTGTCGTAGATCACGAGCTGGCCCTCGGTGAAGCCAGGGTCGTAGGGAAGGCGGATTGTCTGGCCGTCGGTTTCGACAGCACCGCCGTCGAACCGCGTGTCGACAGGCGCGATGGTGAACACACCTGTCCGCACGTCCTGGGTGAGCGGCGTCTTGCCGAGCGCGGTGATGCTCGCGTAGTTGCCGACGTAGGCCAGGGTCTCCTTGTTGACCACCGGCACCGCTGCAGCCACGCCGACGGCGGCCGTCCCTGAGGCGGAGATGTTGCCGGCGATCACGTCGAGCTTCAGGTTCTCGTCGGCGCCGATGCCCATGCTCCCGCCCGCCTTGATGACGGTGCCGTCCTGCGCCGTCGGGGCGTCGGCGATGCCGGCGCGCGTCTTCACCGTGATGACTGACACGCCCGCGTTCACGGTGACGGCGGCGGTGCCGGAGAACGACGCGCCCACGGCGATCGACAGCATCTTCTCGCTCGAGGTTGCGTAGAGCTCAACGTTGCCGTTGAAGGTGGCATTCACGCCATAGCCGATGGTGGCGAAGGTTTCTTTGTTGATCACCTCGACGTCCACGCCGGCGCCGACACCTGCGCTGCCGCCGACGGCCAGCGCGCCCGCGACGCCCATGACGGTCGTGGAGTCGGAAGCCGTCATGGAGAGGCCGCCCGCGCCCATCGGTCCCGGCGCGTAGTTGATGTGGGTGCCGTTGTCGATGTGCGCCTTGGTGCGGTCGGTCAGGACGTCGATCGTGGCCGACCCCGCAACTCCAGCCGTACCGGCAGCGCCTCCACCGATCGCCAGCAGCGTGATGTTCTCGTTCTGGGTCGCGACCATCGTCAGGCCGGTGCTGCCCCTGGCGTCGATGTCGCTGCCGGCGCCGATCCCGGCGTCGACCGTCATCGGCCGGACCAGGATCGAGGCCGCCACGCCGACTCCGGCGTCACCGCCGAACGCGAGACCTCCGGCGTACAGCGCCAGCTGCGGAGTGCTGTCGGTGGCCGAGATCAGCATGTTGCCCGCGGCGTGGACCGTCGAGCCGGCGCTGATGTAGGCGCGGGTCCCATCGTCGCCACCAAAGTTGAGGACGATCACGATGATCGAGCCGGCTACGCCGGCCGTGCCTGAACCGCCCGCGGCTGCAGCGAGGACGAAGAGGTCTTCCGACGTCGCCGCGCTGATGCTGACGTCCTTGGCAAAGTAAGACTCCACCGACCTGGTGCCGTCCTTCGAGCCGAGGTAGGCGCGCACGTCCTTCGCGATCACGTCCACGACGATCCCGATGCCGACGCCCGCGTCGCCAGTCGAGACACCAAGGCCGCCCGCGCCGTTGATCAACTTGGTGTCGTCGCGGGCCGAGATGGTCAGGCTCTGGTTCGCGCCCGCGACCGCGTTCTTGTTGATCTTGGCGAACTCGTCGATGTGGGCCTGCGTCTTGATGATGAACACGTCGACGATGACCGACCCGCCAACCCCGGCCGTGTCACCGCCGACGGCGCCCGCCACGCCAATCGACGAGACGGTGAGCTTCGAAATCACCTTGTTCAGCAGCGGGATGCCGCTGAGGTCGACGTCCACCGGCGTGATCGACGAGGACGTCACGAGCGAGATCGGGCCACCGGCATCGAGCTTCGCGTTGTAGTCAATGTGCGCGATGGTCGTGATCAACATCACGTTGACCGCTACGGCGGCGCCGACGGCGTTGCCGTCGAGCGAGAGCGCGCCTGAGAGCGCAAGGTTCTGCATCCGGATCGGGGCGGTCGCGGCCATCGTGATACCGCCTTCGTGCGCGTTGATGGTCACGTCATGGCCGACCGCCGCCTCGTTCGTCATGACGACCACGTTGACGCCGACCGATGCGGCGACGCTGGCGTCGCTGTTGCCGCCGGCGGCGGAGAAGCCCCAGGCGATGAAGTCCATGCACCTCGGAGCCGTGTTGTCCACCGCTGAGTTGGTAGCGCAGTCGTTCGTCGAATCCGTGATCGCCTGGACGGTTGCTCCATGACCGTCGAGCGCCGAGCTCGGGTCCACGTTGGCCAGGTTGGTCACAAGCGCCACGTTCAGGCCGACAGCAGCCCCGACCTGGTCCGAGCCGCTGCCGCCGCTGGTGTCGAGCGCGAGACCCGTGGCCTTCGAGACCGCGCCCGACCTGTTGGTCGCGCTGATGTAAATCGAACCGCTCGTTGCGGTGATGTGGCGCGGACCGGTGACCAGCGCCTTGTTGCGGTCCTGCACCCAGTTGACCGCGACAGCGGCGGCGACCTGGACGCTGCCGCTGCTGTCACCAGACTGCGAGCCCATGTTGCTGTTGGCGCTGCCCGCGCTGCCCGTGTTGGGATCGCCCGAGCCCTTCACGTCGTCATTGGCCTTCGGCATCTGGCCGATGGAACCCAGGGACCCGAACATGCCGGCCAGGTTCGGGTTGCCACTGGTCTGGTGGTCAGCCTGCGAGTCGGCGCTGTCGTCGCCCTTCTTCTCGCCCTTGGCGCTGGCATTCACCTCGGTGTCGCCGATGGCGGTCGAGATCGCGGCGATGGTCACCGCCGTGCCCGACAGGTCTCGCGCGGTCTCGGCGATCGTGGTGTCGAGGACGACGTTGACGCCAATGATCGCGCCAACCGCCGTCTTAGAGCCGGAGGCAGTGGCGTTGCCGTCGGCCGTAACGGTGCCCGAGTGGCTGGCCTGGATGAAGATCGCGCCGGTTGCCACCACGCCGGTGGCCGATGTGCCCAGGCGGGCGGTCGTGTCGCTCTTGTCGACCGTGACCGCAACCGCGGGACTGACCGCCGTGCCGCCTGTGGTCCCTGCGCTCACGTGCGTCTTCACGGGCTGGTCGAAGCCCGACGTCGCCGTGACTGTGACGTTACGCCCACCGGTCAGTACCACACCGTCTTCGACCTCGGCGCGAGTTACGTCAGGTATGAGGACATTGACCGCGACCGATGCGCCGACGCCCGTGTCGCCGCTCGCCTTGGCGTCTGCCGTGGCCTTGGCATTCTGGATGTTCTCGGCGATCAGCGCGACATCGCCGGTTCCGGCATTGACGCTGCTGCCGGCGGGGATCCACGCCTCCGTGTGGTCGTTCTCGATGTTGAGCGCGACCGAGCCCGCGATGCCCGTGTCCGACGAGCCCGCGCCGGACACCGCCTCGGCGTCGAGGTCGTGGACCCTGTCGCCGCCTGCGTTGGTCATCGTGGCTTCGAGGTCGACGCCGTTGGCGATCACGGTGGCAACGTCGGTGGTCGCGAGGTTGTCGATCTTGGTGTAGGTCACCGCCACGCCCGCGCCGACGACGGTCGACGAGCTCTGCGACGAGCTGCCACTGCTGCCCTTGTCGACTGCTGAACCGTCGGCAGTCGCCTTGCTGTCGGTGTTGGCGGAGCTCTTGATCGTCAGCGCGCCGCCGGCGACCAGCGTGAAGGAGCCGACTCCCCTCCTCACCATCCCGGCACGCGAAGTGGTCAGGGCGATGTTGACGCCGATCGCCGCGGCCACGTCGACCTTGCCGTCCGAGGTCGACGCGTTGGGCGAGCTGGTCGACGAGGCGTTGTTGCCCGCTCCGAGCTCGCCGTTGCCTTCGCTGTCAGCAAAGGTTCGCTGGCCGGAGACGTCGTCGTTGACTGTGCGCGCGCCGCCGGTACCGGTGCCCCCGCTCGTGCGTGACGAGTCGCTCTTCTGCTTGGTGCCTTCGGCCGATGCCTTGGCCAGTGCGTCGGTGTCGGAGCTGCCGAACGCGTTGAACGTGATCGGGCCCGTGGTCGTGATCGACCGGTTGCTCGTGGCGATGACGTCGTGGATGGCGACCGTCACTGCGATCGACACGCCGATGGCGTTCGTCGTCGCGCTGGTCGACCCGGTGGCGCGGGTGTCTGCAGTCGCGCGCTGCGTCGCGATCTCGGTGAGGCCGCCGGAGCCGAGCGCTGTGATGTGCCCGGTGCCGAGCAACGCCTTGCTGTGAATCAGCGATATCGAGACGGCGATGACCGGCGTCACCGCTGTGCCACCGCTGGCGTCGGCGCCGTTCGCCGCGTAGGTCTTCATCGTGTGGCCACCGTGCGCGACGAGGCTGAGGCTCCTCGCGCCCTGGATGAGCACCGCGTCGTTGACGACCGCCTGCGTGTCTTCGACCACGATGGTCAGGGCGATCGACAGACCGAGACCGAAGTTCTTGCCGGAGGCTCCGCCGCCGTTGCCGGGCAATGCCTGGACGTTGGAGTCGCTGGCGGACGCGGCCTGCAGCGTGACGTCGCCGCCTCCGATGGTGGCGATGGTGCCACTGCCGATCGAGGCTTCGCTGTCCTGGAGCACGAGCTCGAAGGCGACCGAGCCGGCGACCGAGTTGTTGCCGCCGCCGGCGCCCGAGGTGGCCAGCGCGCCGTAGTCGTTCTGGCTGTCACCGCCGGCATTGGTCATGCCGGTCGTAAGAGTCAGCGAGCTGGCGTTGAGGGTCACGTTCTTGCCCACTGTGGCCGCTGTGGTCGGGAAGGCGAGTGTGATGGCGACACCAGCGCCGACCGTGGTCGCGTTGTCGCCATCCGTCTTGTTGATGGCGGAACCCTCTGCCGAGGAGTGGGCGTCGGTGTTCCCGGTCGCCGAGAGCGAGACCGCGCCGGCGTTGACGGTCAGGTTGTCGGGCAGGCTCGCGGTCTGGTGGACGATGGCGATGTCGATGCCAATCGCGGCTGCGACCTGGAGCGGCTTGCTCTGGCCACCGCTGTCCGAGCTCTGGGCCTTGGGCGTCGGCGTGCTGCCGCTGTTGGCACCGCCACCGAGCTCCCCGTTGCCTTCCGAGTCGGCGAACGTGCGCTGGTCGGAGATGTCGTCGTTGACCGTCCGGCTGCCACCGCTCCCACTCCCACCGCTGGTCCGCGAGCTGTCCGTCTCCGCCGGCGCTCCAGTCGCCGAGGCCTTGGCGAGGGCGTCGGTGTCGGAGGAGGCGACCACAGTAAAGGTGAGCGGACCGGTGGTGGTCAGGTTGCGCTCAATCGACGCGGTCGCGTTGTGAATCGCCACCGTCAGGGCGAGCGCGATGCCGAGCGCGTTGTGGTCGGCAGTCGCCGCGCCAGTCGCCCGGGTGTCCGCTGTCGCCCGCTGGCTGACGTCCTCGGTCAGGCCACCGCCGCCCAGGGTCAAGGTGCCGCCGCTCGCCACATCGGCCTTGCTCGTAATCAAGGAAATCGCAATTGCGAGGACTGGCGTGATGGCGTCACCGCCGGCGCCAGTGGTCTTGGCCCCGTTCTCGGCGTAGGTCGTCATCGTGTGCCCGCCGTGGGCGACCAGGCTCAAGCCGGTGGCGCCGTTGAGAACCACGTTCGGCTTGACCAGGGCCTGGGTGCTGTCGACCACGATGGCGAGCGCTATCGAAAGACCGAGACCGAACGCCTTGCCCGTCGCACCCTTAGCGGACAGGGCCTTGGTCACCGAGTCAGACGAGGACGTCGCACTCAGCGAGGCAGCTCCGGTCAGCGTGATCGTCGAGCCGTCGCCAATCGAGGCTTCACTATTGGATAGGACGAGCACGAAGGCCAAGGAGCCGGCGACCGAGTTCTTGCCGCCACCGGCACCCGAGGTCGCCAGCGCGCTGTAGTCGTTGCGGCTGTCGCTCACCGGAGTCGTGCCGTCGGGGGTCAGACCCAGGGCAGAAGTCATGCCCGTGGTCAGCGAGAGACTGGTCGCGTTGAGCACCACTCCGTTGCCCACCGAGGCCAGCGTGGTCGGGAAGGCAAGCGTGACCGCCACCCCGGCTCCGACCGTGGTCCCGGTCGCCGGACCCGTGGTCACCGCCTGGCCGTCGCCGGCACTGTGGGCGTCGGTGTTCCCGCTCGCCGAGAGCGAGACCGCGCCGGCGGTGACGTGGAGACCGGCCGGGATGGTCGCCTTCTGGTCCACGAGCGCGATGTCGATGCCTATCGCCGCCGCCACCTGGACCGGGGT
>Ga0209117_1000036_pt1 | contig 123477 bp, 97 predicted proteins | sample BlaSpr_A8_OM2_M2_FD_187978 | JGI IMG/M metagenome (GOLD analysis project Ga0209117, IMG submission 187978) | Forest soil microbial communities from Thunder Bay, Ontario, Canada - Black Spruce, Ontario site 2_A8_OM2_M2 (SPAdes) (version 2) | ecosystem: Environmental > Terrestrial > Soil > Boreal... | reverse complement strand
ACGCGGAGGCCCGGCCCTTCTCCTGGACGGCCACCCCCGATTCAATCCTGGAAAAAATCCAGCGACTATGTGAACGTATTTCCGGGACACAACACTAGCTCATCAGAAAACACCCTCTTCGCACCAACGTAGATACTTAAATTTTCCTTCGTGCCTAGGATGTCAGAGGCCCACTTACCGTCGAGTAAAGTCACATGCTTACAAAACACCTCGGGGGGAAGGGCTCCACCAGGTTCGAATCGTGAAGCATTGATCACAACGTTGTACAATCTGTCGGACTCGGCGGTCCCCGGGAGACAACAATGAAGTTCAGGGCATTGCGTGCTGCGTTCTACGCGGTGGCGCTTCTCTTCGTACTAAGCGCATCAGTTCAGGCGCAAAATCTCGAATACACCAAAGCAACCTACACGAAGTACGAGTATTACATCCCCATGCGCGACGGTGTCCGGCTCTACACCGCTGTGTATGCCCCGAAAGATTCTTCCAAACCCTATCCAATCATGCTGAATCGCACACCCTACAGCATCGCACCCTATGGCAGCGATCGTTACCATGACACCGTCGGCCCCTCTTTCTTCTTCGAGAAGGAGGGATACGTTTTTGTTTATCAGGATGTTCGCGGCCGCTGGATGTCTGAGGGAAAGTTTGATCACATGCGGGCGCACAAGCCTGTGAAATCCGGTCCGAAAGATTTTGACGAAAGCACAGATACCTGGGACACCATCGAGTGGTTAATCAAAAATATTTCGAACAACAATGGCCGCGTCGGTATGTGGGGCATTTCTTACCCTGGTTTTTACGCGGCCATGGGGTTGATTGACTCCCATCCTGCACTGAAAGCTGTTTCGCCTCAGGCACCTGTAGCTGATTGGTTTTCGACTGATGACTGGCATCACAATGGGGCTTTCCTCCTGGCCCACGCGTTCGGCTGGTTTTCCCGCGCGGGCTGGGAATTCACCCAACCGACAACGACTTTTCCAGGGCCGCCCCAAGGCCCCCACACATACGACGGATACGAGTTCTATCTCCGCCTGGGTCCCCTGCGCAACGCCAACGACCGCTACATGCACAGTCAAATTTCGTTCTGGAATGCGATGATGGAGCACGATTCCAAAGACGCCTTCTGGAACTCGCGAAACATCTTGCCGCACCTGAAAAACGTCAAGCCCGCGGTGATGACCGTTGGTGGCTGGTACGATGCCGAAAACCTCTACGGCGCCCTAGAGGTGTACAAAAGCATCGAGACCAGCAGTCCCGGCATCTTCAATACGCTCGTTATGGGTCCGTGGGTTCACGGGGGTTGGTCTTCGACCGATGGCAGCTCCCTCGGCGACGTGCGCTTTGACGCTAAGACCTCGGAATTTTACCGCGAGAACATTGAACTGCGCTTCTTCAATCACTTTCTCAAGAGCAAAGGCGAGCAAACCCTGCCCAAAGCCTACGTTTTTGAAACCGGTACGAACGTCTGGCACCGCATGGATGCGTGGCCACCGAAACAGCTCGCGGTCAAAAATTTGTATCTTGGCACTGACGGCAAATTATCTTTCGACGCGCCCAAAGAAAACCCCGATTCCAGCTTCGATGAGTACGTGAGCGACCCGAAAAAACCCGTTCCATTGATGACTGGGGTCGCTGACGGCATGGCTCGTCCGTACATGACTGAGGACCAGCGTTCCGTTGGCCGGCGTCCTGACGTTCTTGTGTACACGAGCGACGTATTGGAAGAAAATCTCACCTTGGCCGGTGCCATCCGTCCGAGCCTGTTTGTTTCCACGACCGGCACCGATTCAGACTGGATTGTGAAACTGATTGACATCTATCCCGATCTTTATCCCAAACCCTCTGACCCGGGCGAGTTTGATGAAAAGCTTGGCGGCTACTGGCAACTTGTCCGCGGAGACATTCTCCGAGGCAAATTTCGCAATAGCCTGGAGAAACCCGAGGCTTTCACGCCCGGCAAACCCACCAAAGTTGAATTTGTCGAGGGGGATGTCTTCCACACTTTTCGCCGCGGTCACCGCATGATGGTGCAAATTCAGAGCACGTGGTTTCCCTTTGCCGACCTCAATCCCGGAAAATTTATGAATATATATCAAGCCACTGCAGCGGACTTCCAGAAGACAACGCAGCGCGTCTACCGCTCCTCGAGTATGCCGTCGGCGGTGAAAGTAGGGGTTCTGTCCAAGGCGCGGTAGTGGCCAGAAGACTAGGAGAAACAATGCGTATAAACACTTCTTTGATTTTGCTCATCTCTGTGCTGCTGAGCATAGTGGCCGCAGCAAGAGCACTGCAGGAAACCGGCTCGCCAAGTCCTTCGCCAAGTTCCGCTTCTGGCCAGCAGCCAAAAACCCGCACCGCCGACGTGAAAGCAGTGCTTCACGGGGTCGAGATCACCGACCCGTATCGCTGGTTAGAGGATCAAAAAAGCTCTGAAACACGCGCATGGATCGATGAGCAGAACACCCATACCGATGCACTTCTGACTAAACAACCGGGGCGGGAAGAACTAAAGCAACAAGTGAAAGCGTTGATTGAGATCGACTCAATGGGACCGCCTCGCGTGGGCAACGATCGGTACTTCTTCTTCAAGCGCCAGGCTTTGCAGGACCAGGCGATGTTGTACTTGCGAAAGGGCCTCGAAGGCAAAGACGAGTTGCTGATCGACCCTCTCGCGATGAGTCCGGACCACACAGTCACGGTCAATCTCAATTCCATTTCGCGTGACGGCACGTTGCTGGTCTATTCCGTGCGCCACGGCGGAGCGGATGAAATTACGCCACGTTTGTTCGACGTCGATTCCCGCGCTGATTTGCCCGACCGTTTTCCCGAGGCCCGTTACTTCGGCGTTTCTGTGTTGCCGGACAAGAGCGGTCTTTATTTTACGCGGCTGACTGCTGATGGGCCGAGAGTTTACTTCCACAAGATCGGCGTCGAACCTTCCACCGATGTAGAAGTGTTTGGCAAAGGATATGGCTCGGAGAAAATCATCAGTTGCAGCGTTTCGGAGGATGGACATTACCTGGTTGTTACGGTCCTTCACGGCTCAGCGGCAGATCGATCCGAGCTTTACGTCCAAGACCTGGCGAGAAAGGGGCCTATTGTTCCAATTGTAAATGACGTCCCAGCTGCTTTCTTCGGAGCGATTGCGGATGATCGGATGTTTCTGCGCACCAACTGGAAGGCTCCGAAATGGCGGATAATGGAAGTGAACCTCAAAGAACCTGCGCGTGATAAGTGGCGTGAGGTAGTCCCCGCAACTAAAGCTGTAATCGAGGATCTCTCACTTGTGGGCGGCAAGCTTGCAGTGCACACAACCGAGAATGTCATCCCGCGGTTGAAGCTGTTCGAGCCCAGCGGGAAGTTTGTGCGCGAGGTGATTCCACCGGCAATCGGCACAATATCTGGTCTCCTGGGCCGCTGGGGGAGCACCGAAGCATTCTATTCCACCTCGTCATTCCACGTACCGGTGACGAATTACCGATTTGATGTGGCAACTGGAAAGCAAACAGTATGGTCGCAGTCAAAAGTACCTGTTGAGGCTGAAAAATATGAAGTGAAGCAGGTCTGGTACACCTCAAAGGACGGCACGAAGATTCCGATGTTCCTCGGGCATGCCAAAGGACTCAAGCTCGATGGCTCGAATCCGGTATTTCTTACTGGTTATGGCGGCTTCAATGTGACTCGCACGCCGGATTATAATCCATTGGCCGCCGCCTGGATGGTCAGAGGCGGCGTGTATGCCGTTGCAAATCTGCGTGGTGGAGGAGAATTTGGTGAAGAGTGGCATCACGCGGGAATGCTCGATAAGAAGCAGAATGTGTTTGACGACTTTATCGGCGCAGCCGAGTGGCTAATACAGAATCACTATACCGAACCTTCTCGATTGGCTATCGGCGGCAGCAGCAACGGTGGGTTGCTCGTGGGCGCGGCTCTAACCCAGCGCCCTGATTTATTCGGAGCGGTGCTGTGCGGTTATCCGCTGCTGGACATGGTTCGTTACCACAAATTTCTAGTCGCAAAATACTGGGTGCCGGAATATGGCTCATCAGACGACCCCGAACAATTTAAGTACATCTATGCGTATTCGCCATACCATCGGGTCAGGCCCGGCACGAAATATCCTGCAGTGCTTCTGATTAGCGGCGATTCGGACACGCGCGTTGATCCACTCCACGCCAGGAAGATGACCGCCCTGCTACAAGCCGCAACAGCCTCCGGTCGGCCAGTATTACTGCACTACGATACAAAAGCCGGACATTCCGGCGGAACTCCGGTTAGCAAACAGATAGAAAATTTGACCGACGAGCTCACTTTCCTGTTCTGGCAGCTCGATCGGCAACCGTGAAGTGTACTTCCAGGCTGATTGGATTATTTTAGGATAGCTTCGCGCGCCCGTTTGCGCTTCCACTCGTAATCTTTGCGCAGCCGTGACTGATGCTTTTTGACCTGTCCCTCGAGTTCGTAGAAAGCTTGCTTGACACTCGAACGCGCATCCGGACCGGTACCGGTGGCATGCAACACTCCGGTAGGCAGCGAGAGGTTCAGCGAAAGTGAATATTCCTCTTTGCGGGGATGTTTTTCAAACCCACCGTGAAGTTTCAACAAATCTGGAGAGTAGCTTTGGAGCAGTCGCTCAAGCTTAACCAGAAAATGAGCGGCTGCGGCTTCGACAGGTTCGCGCAATGCCACGTGTTTGTAGCTGAAAGCAATTTTCATTCGCGCACCTTTTGACGAGAATCACGGAGGGCGAAACGGGTTCGAGATGGTACCGCAAAGGCATTAACAATTTCAGGATAGCAGCCGGACCTCCCGGATGCAATGCGGCCTCGCGCCAGCGCGTTGACTTCCTGCGCAACCGCGTCATAGTCTGATTATGATGAATCAGGATGCGTTGATTCGACGCGACGCGGAAACCACGCGTGATTCTCAGGACGCGCCAGATCCTTCGGACTCAGTTCGCATCGGACCGGCCGGTTGGTCTTACGCGGATTGGGCAGGTTTAGTTTATCCCAAGCCAAAGCCGCGCGGCTTTAATGAAATTGAATTCCTCGCTCACTATTTTGACACCATCGAAATCAACACTTCATTTTACCAGCCGCTGCGCGCCGAACATTGCCGGCAATGGATCGCAAAAGTTTCCGGCAATCCGCGATTTCTTTTTACCGCAAAGCTTTGGAAGCGATTCACACACCAGAATTTGCCGAGCCTGGAAGATGAACGCGAGGTCCGTGCCGGGTTCGAGGTCTTGCGCGATGCGGGCAAGCTTGGCGCCATCTTGCTGCAATTCCCTTTTTCGTTCCACCGCGACCCCGAAAACACCGCGTATCTCGACTCGCTGCTCAAGCGGTTTGCGGATTTTTCGCTTGCGGTGGAGGTGCGTCACGCGAGCTGGAATGAAGTGGGCTTTTACGCCATGCTGTACGCGCGCGGCGCGGGATTCTGCAACATCGACCAGCCGCTTATTGGCCGCTCACTGAGACCCACCGAGCACGTCACTGCCTCGATCGGATATGTGCGGCTGCACGGACGCCGGTATGACACGTGGTTTAGCGACGATCCTGAATTGCCGCGCTCGGAGCGCTACAACTATCTTTACAACGAAGAAGAGCTCGAGCCTTGGGCAAGACGCATCGACACCGTCGCCCGCCGCACCAAAAACACTTTTGTCCTGACCAACAATCACTACCTCGGAAAGTCGGCCGTGAACGCTCTGCAACTCATTAGCGTATTGCGCGGAGCGAAGGTGAACGTGCCGGAGCCCCTCCGCCAACACTATCCTCAGCTGGAACTGATTGCCCGCGAACCTTCCCGCGTGCCCACGCTTTTTCCGCTATCCCTGCCCGCTTCGCGAAAATAATCGTAACCGTTATTTCTTGAAGAGGTCGTCGAAAGCCTGGCGGGCATCCTTTGGACGTCGAGGTGAGAGAGCTGCCGATGCGGTGGCCGGAGCGGAGCTATAGGAAGTGGGCGCAGTGTCTTTTTCAACGGTCGTGCGGAATTCATAAAATGTGCAGGTGTTGCGAAGATCTTTGCGCGGAATCCGCTCAGGGATCCGCTGCGTGCATTCAAATTGCGCCCCTGTGTCAAAGAACACGCATTGCTTGCAGGAATGCAAATCAAACTGGCAACGAGGGCATTTGCCCTGGGGATCGAAGCCGGGCGCCAGAACGCCACCGCAATTCGAACAGCGTGCCCGGGTTACCGTGCCCACCATACGCGGCGTGCGCGGGCCTATCTGGTCCTGGTGCCGCGGCCGGCCATCCGACGGCGGGCGCTCTTTTTTCTTTTCCGGCTTGCCATGATCCATGTAGCCGTGCTGCTTGTACTTACGGTCCACTGCCACCTCCGAAAATGCGTACTATTTAAATGCCGAGATATGATCAACCTGGAATGCCGCCTGATTTGCACAAGCGGCTGCAACCAATGTGCGGAGCTGCTAGACTTCCCTTGCCGTCATTTTAGATGCAGAACATTTTAGATGCAGAGCATTCTTGCCTGGGAGCAGTTGAACACTGCAGGCGTGTGAAGTACCTTTGTAATACTGTAGGCGGAACAAGTCAAGTGCGCCTTCATAACTCGGTTCGCCAAGCGATACCCTACTCCTAACCGGTGTGGAGCATCCCCCGCGATCCTATCTGGTGGTCTGGGAATTTCAAGGTTGACCAGGTATGGAGCGTCAATTCGAAGAGGCTTATGGCCCTGCAGGCATATGGGTGCGTTTCCAGAACGCCAAAGGATACCGCCGTTCGGGGGTTACGAGACGTATCCCGTGTGGGCCGTTACTTCACGTTCGATTTCGGGGATTCGCGCGGGCATTACGAGAAAGTTCATTCAGCGCATGCCGAGGAATAGGCGGCGATTGAGCTTGCCTGCGGAAGCATGGCCGCGAGCGGGACTCCTCGCGGAAGCTTCGAGGAGTTATCCACCACGACGATTCCTTCTACACCGGTATAAACCGTTCCTGACTCACTTGGGCGGACGTGCCAGACACGGGCTACCAAAAGTCCGGCGTCGGCTCCTAACGAACGCCGTCATTTGTTGTCCAACTGTGGCCCCGGTCGCTGCTGTAAACGGCGGCGCCAAACCAATCGGAGTTCGACGCCGCGTGCAGGGCCCCGGAATCGCGGAGTCAAAAATAAAATGGTGTACCGGGGAGCCGGGAAAAAATGCGCGCAAGTCCTTGCACCGGCAAATCGGGCTGCAGCAACTTTCGCGACGCGCCGGTATTAGCCAGCACAGCTTCAGCGGCCAGATAGCCGCTGCGCACAGCTCCCTCCATCGTTGCGGGCCAGCCAGTCGCGGTCCAGTCCCCTGCCAGATACAGCCGCGCAATCGGGGTGATTTGTTTCGGACGCCAGCGATCACAGCCCGGCGCCGGTGAAAATGTGGCAGCCGTTTCCTTAATGACCGTCGCTTTCAAAAGGTTAGCCTTCTTTTTTAAATCGAGAATCTTGTCAGCTTCATCAAACGTAAGCGCGATAATCTCCTCTCGTGATTGATTGAGCTGTGCGTACGAAGCACTGATCACAATTTGCAGGTATTGCCCTTCCCGGTCACGGTTCAAGCGCTCCGCGCCAGGATGCCCTTCGCTCCGCGCAGGCTTGTGCAGTGCGGATTTGTTAAAGATCCACTGCGACGCGCACTCGAGTACGGTGAGAAAGGGCTCATCCATCACCGGACCGTCGAACCATAGATGTATGCTTGTAATCGGCGAGTTCCGCAAATTTCTAAGGTTCGAGAATAGTGGCTCTCCCTCGACAACCTCCGTTGCAAAAAGCGCCGAAAGCGACTCGTGTGGAATCGCAGCAACGTAATAATCCGCTGTTTCCGTGCGACCGTCATCAAAGCGAACGCAGCGCACTTCGTTTTCTGAAACTTCAATTCCACGCACCGCGGCGCGCAAGATCACTTCTCCGCCCCTGCTTTCGATGCCAGCGCGGCAGCCGTCATAGAGTTCGGCCAGCGGCACCATGGGAATACCTATTTCGTAGCCTGCGCGATTGGCCAGAAACGCCTTCCAGAAAACGTCTACCCCGTAGCTCGCATCCATGCGGTCGAGTTCTTCGTCGAGGGCGCTGACAAGCACAACCCTCCAAAATCGCTCAATCGCGCTCGGAGTTTGACGGTGCCGGCGCAGCCACTCCAACATCGTAAGACCGTTTGCTATTTCCGTCGGAGCGCTTGACGAATCGTTTGGAACCGAAGAGCGTCGTCCGATTCGCAAGATTGCCATCATCGCGCGCGCGATCGCGCGTTTGTCATCCGATGAGAGCAAGGGGAATTTGAGGAACGATGGACTAAGATGAAAAGGAGCTGGGAGCGGAGAAACCCGCAAGGTTCCGCGCCGCCCCGACGGATCGGCAAATGTCAGACGATCATAAGTGCGGATTTTTCTGGAGGCACCAATCCGGTTATAGAAATCAGTGAGATTGGTGCAGCAGCCGAGTGTGACATGCTGGCAATTGTCCACATGCTCGCCGCTCGGGAGCACGTAAGAAGTGGCTCGACCACCAAGAAACGGACGTTTTTCAAATAAACGAACGCGAAAACCAGCTTCAGCCAGCGCGACGCCCGCCGACAAGCCGGCCAATCCCCCGCCGATCAGAATCACGCTTTTCGAAGACATTCGTTTGTGTGCACCGCCCGAGTCGCGCGAATCCCCAAATATACATCTTATCGGCAAAAGAAAGGCGGACGCGGGAAACGACATCGTAGCCACGCGCTTCGATGCGACCAAGCAACGTGCTGTACGTGCGGACCAGTCCCCATAACGCGGCGCGGCTTTCAGGCTCGACAAGGGAAATCAGTTCGGCGCCTTCCCGGTAAAAATGCCAGGCTCGGTCAGCTTCGAAGCGCAGCAACTCGCGCAATGCCGGCGTTATAGCTTTGCCCGCAAGTTCCTCGGGCAAAACCCCAAAGCGCCGCAGATCCTCCTCGGGCAAATACACGCGCCCAATCGCATAATCGCTCGCAACGTCGCGAATGATATTCGTCAATTGAAATGCCAAACCAAGTTTTTCCGCGAGGTCGAGTGCGCGCGCCTCACGAAAGCCGAAAACGTGAACACAATTCAGTCCCACCGTGCCGGCCACGCGGTAGCAATACTCGCGAAGCCGGTCAAACGTGGCATAAGAGGAAACCGTCAAATCCATCTCCGCGCCGGAAATCAGGTCATGAAGATAACGCGCGGGAATTTTGTATTTGCCGAGTGTGTCGACGAGTGCGGGCAGAACGGGGTGTTCTCCGCCTCCGCTGCCAGTCACCGCGGCCTCCAGGGCCGCGCGCCAGCGCGCGAGCCCCCGCTGCTTGGAAGCCACGTCGCCAGCCTCATCAGCAACATCATCGACCAATCGCATGAACGCATAGAGTGCGGCCAGCGCATCACGCTTGGCGCTTGGTAAAAGATAAAATGCGTAATAAAAATTGCTCGCGGCCGCACGAACCACGCCGTGGCATTCGGAATAGGAACGCGCGAGCGCGCCGGGCGATGCCGCTGATTCCGTTGTCGTAGGAACCACGGGCCCAGTCTGGTTTTTGGGTCCCCTGAGTAGCAATCGCGACGCCAACGCTCGGCCCAGCAATCGCATTTGTGCGATACGGCCAATGGCAGGCCGCTGCTGCAGCGTATTATAGCCGATCGCTTCAATGGCCCTCAGAACGGCCAGACCACCGCGGCTGAACATCTCTATGTCAATCCGTAAACTGGAATCGAGAGTCTGCGCCAGCGCAAAGCCGGAGGCGAAAAGCTCGCGTGTCCGCGCAAGCAGGTCTTTCATCAGAGCAATGTAGCGCTCGTCGAATTGCCGTGTGACGATTTCGCTTTCGGTCAAGCCATGTGCGGCGAGTGCATCAAGGGGAATGTAAATACGACCTTTTTCCAAATCGCGCGAAACGTCTTGCCAGAAATTTGCGAGCTGCAGAGCTGTACAGGTATCATCTGAAAACCTTTGGCGCTCGGCGTCGCGATAGCCGCAAAGATAGAGAACCAGCCGTCCGACCGGCTCAGCCGAATAGCGGCAGTAGCCCAGCACCTCGCCCCACGTGGCGTAGCGCTTCACCGTCTGATCCTGGCGAAATGCAACCAGCAAATCGCGGAATGGCTCGATGGGAATATCGCAGGCGCGAATCGTTTCGGCAAGCGCCACGAACACCGCGTGCGCCGGATGGCCGTCATAGCAGGCCACCAGCTCGCCGTCCCACCAATCAAGTAGCTCGAGCGCGCGAGCGGGATCGCGTACCTCGTCGCCGAGATCGTCTGCCCAACGGCAGTAAGCGTACACATCGCAAAAATGCTGGTGCAGCCGCCGCGGAAGCAGCCAGGAAACTACATTGAAATTTTCGTAATGATTGATTGCCAGCCAGCGGGTGTACCGCTGCGCCTGTTCCGTCGAGCAACCGGCGGACGGCACATATCGCGCGATATCGAGTTCAGATGGAGCCAGCATGATCGTGAGAAGCTGCGGAGTCTCGGTTGGGCGTCAGCGTCACGGGTGGACGGCAAACTTGATTTCGCGGCTGCGCGCTTTCATCTTCTCGAAGGCTTGCGGCAACTCGGCTAGCGAAATCGATCCGGTCACAAAATCTTTGGCAGAAATTTCGCCGCGACCGATCATCTCCAAACCCTCACGAATAAATCGCGGTGTGTGGTGGAACGTGGACTTGATGGTAACCTCGGAGTAATGAATGGCGGCGGGCGCAATCTCAATGCGCGAGTCTTCGGGAAGCCCACTAAAAAGATTCAGCGTGCCGCCGCGGCGCACCATCTCGAGCGCCCACTGCCAGCTCTTGGAGGTACCGGCGGCTTCGATCACGCAGTCCGCTCCGCGCTCGTTTCCTGTTAGCTTTCGCACCGCACCAACTGCGTCGGGCATTCCGGTTACGTTCAGGGTTATCTCCGCGCCCATGCGTCGCGCCGCTTCGAGCTGTCCGGCACGCTTGCCGAGCGCAATCACGCGCACCGCGCGACCGGAGAGCACACGAATAAACTTTAGGCCAATCGGCCCGCAGCCGATAACCACAACCGTATCGCCCGGACGGATACTTACTTCATGAACGCCGCGCAGCACGCAGGCCAGAGGCTCGACCAGTGCCGCATCGAGATCGGAAACATGGTCCGGAATCTCAAGCATGTTTTCGCGCACGATGCGTCCGGGAATGCGCATGTATTCGGCATAAGCGCCATTATTAAAAAGAAGGTCTTCGCACAAATTTTCTTGATCGCGCAGGCAGTAGTAGCATGCCCGGCACGGGGCCGAATTGGCCGGCAGCACGCGCACACCGGGATGCCAGTGCGGTGACACATCAGCGCCCACCGCCACGATTTCGCCCACCAATTCATGGCCAAAGACCGCAGGCGGCGTGATCATTCGCGCGTGATATCCGCGCTTCCAAACTTTTAGGTCGGTTCCATCGGTGAGAGCCACCCGTACACGCACGAGCACTTCGTCCGGGGCGATCGCGGGAATCTCGATTTGCGCAATCCGCAAATCCTCGCTGCCATACAGAACCGCCGCAGTCATCCGCCCGACGGGTACCACGTGTTCTGTCCGGTGTTGTGTGGCTTGCTGCGGCATAGTTTGTAGTCCACGCCCTGCTTATGAGTACGTGATCAAAACCTTTAGGGACTCGCTCGTGGGTCGCGCAGTCAATTCCAGCGCCTGTTGTATCCTATCGAGCGGGAAACGGTGCGTGACGAGCCCAGCGACGGGCAAGCGGCGCGAAAAAATCATTTCTGCCACTGACTTTTGGATGTCAACTGACGCACTATAGCTGCCTAGGATTTCTTTTTCCTCGATTCCGACCGCGGCGGCCGAAAACTCCAGCTTGAGTACCGGATCGTTCTGTGCAAAGAGTAACACACGCCCGCCCGGCCGTGCTGCGGCAAGTGCTTCGCTTAGAACATGGGCATACGATGTCGCTACGATCACGCAATCAGCGCCTCGCCCTTCGGTGCCGGCGCGAACTTCGTCAAGTAGCGTGCCAGCAGAGGGATCGAATGCCGCGTCGGCGCCCATTTGCAAACTCTTCGAGCGACGCTCGGCCATCGGATCGCTCACCAATACGATAGCACCGGCCAGCTTGCTGAGCATCATCAGCAGCAAACCTACCGGCCCTTGCCCAATCACGAGAATCTTTTCCCTTGCGGCGACGCGAGCTTTCTCGACGGCCTTCACCATGGTGTTCACCGGCTCGATGAAGGTGGCCTCCTCAAATGTGATTCCCGGAGGAATCGCGACGATGCCGTGCTCAGCCACCCGGGGCATGGCCTTTACATACTCAGCGAAGCCTCCACCGTTCGGGGTAAAGCCGGCGGTAAGACCCGTTTTCTTGTACCCGGGACATTGGGAATAAAGTTGGCGCTCACAATAGAAGCAGCTCCCGCATGGCACGTGGTGAAAGCTCATGACGCGATCTCCCGGTTTCCACTGGGTGACCCCGCGTCCAACCTCGACCACCGTTCCCGCGATTTCGTGCCCGAGAATTTGTGGCGGCTCGACAAGCCCATGAAAAATTTTCTTGATGTCTGTCCCGCAAATCCCGCAAGCGGCCACGCGAATCAAAACCTCGCCACTGGAAACTTCGGGTACGGCTACTTGCTCCACCTCGACGCGTCCCTTGCCTCGATAAACGCCCGCGTGCATCAGCTTCCCTGCTTGCGTCGTGGCAGCCTCGAGAATCACCCCGGTGCGGCTCATGTCGCTGATATCTCCACGAGCTCCACAGGATGGTCGCCCTCGGTGTCCAACGATACGTTCTGGATGTACGCCTCGAGAAATTTGGCAAGTGATGCCGCAGCGATTCGGCTTCTCCTTCCGAGACGAATCAGTGCCGACAACTTTAACGGATGCGCGGCGACATACCGGACGATTTGGCCAGGTCGCGCATGTCCCCGGGCGTCCACTATGGTATCGATACCCGGGGGGATAGCTTCGTCGATCTGGTCAGTAATTACCCGGATTGCTACCCCAGGCAAATTGTGTTCCTTGGCGATGGAGAGAATCGTGAAACTCTCCATATCCACGGCATCTGCGCTGGGACTCAACTGTTTCTTTTCCTCGGCGGTGTTCACTACTTTGTCTGTCGTCAAAAAAATGTTTGCTGGCGCTGCTCCCTGACGAAGTCCTGAGGCATAGAGTTTCTCCGAGCACTCGATGACCTTTGATGTGCCGCGTTGCCGTACCGCTTGCGCAACTAAAATGTCGCCCACTTTATGACTCACCTTCAAAGAGCCCGCAAATCCCGAAGCGATGCACACGCCGTGCGGGATGCTCATGGCTAATTCTGACACGCATCGTGCGTTCTCAGGACCCATACCGCTAACCACAAAATCAACGCTAGCCCGCCCTATTTGCGTGCGGTAGAGAGTCACCATTCCAACGCGGACCAGTTCAAAATCGCGTAGCTTTCGCCAGGGAGCGAACTCCGCGTCTACCGCAAAAACAACCAGGACTCTCACGGTGCCTGCCGATCAGCCGCGCATTTACGCCGCACGGACCTGGGCGAGTCGCTTCGCCGCCCGCACGGTGACGTAGCCGTTAGCCTCGTACCAGCGCACCGCGCGCTCAAGGGCTGCCGCAACGGGCGAGGCAACGAAATTCAGTTCGCGCTGCGCCTTCGAGCAATCCACAAACATCATGTGGCGCGCGATCTTCACGCCTTCAACGGGAATCTGCGGCTCGCGGCCACACAGCCGAGAGAAAGCGTTTTCAGCGAACGCGAAAGCTAACGCGGCGCGGTGGGGAATTTTCAACCGCGGTGCGGGACGTCCGGTAATTCTCGACAAAATATCCAGCAATTGTTTTAGAGTGAAATTCTCGCCGCCAAGTAAATAACGTTGTCCCACTTTTCCCAGTTGCGCCGCAAGCAAATGACCCGCCGCAGCATCCTCAACACCTACAAAATTCAATCCAGTTTCTACGTAACCGGGCATTTTGCCGTTCAAGAAATCCAAAATAATTTTTCCAGTGGGTGTCGGTTTCCAATCCCCGGGGCCGACTGGAGTTGTCGGACTAACCACGATGACGGGCAGACCTCTTTGCGCAGCCGCAAGCGCTTCTTGCTCGGCAAGCCACTTCGAGCGCTTGTAATGCCCCACCATTTCGTCGAGCTCACTTTCGGTATCTTCACTGGGCAAACTGGGGCGATCCACGGCAATCGTCGCCACCGTGCTGGTGTAAATAAATTGCTTAACACCCGCGCGACGAGAGGCTTCCAGAAGATTCTTTGTACCGGTTACATTGGATTCATAAATGTCCTGCGGGTTGCGTGCCCACAACCGATAATCGGCAGCAACATGAAAGACGCGACTCACACCATGCAATGCGCGGTCGAGTGACGCCGCATCGCGCAAATCGCCTTGAGTTTTTTCGACCGGGAGACCTTCGATAGCGCGCAGCTGGCTGGAGGCACGGACAAGGACCCGCACCGCATCGCCTCGTGCGACTAATTGCCGGGCCACATGGCTTCCGAGGAAGCCCGAGGCGCCGGTGACCAGTGTGGTCATAGAACTCGTAAGCGGCCGTCTGAGGATACCAGTTCCGTTGCGCTCGCTGGGGGCGCGCCAACATGCAGTTTGTCCTGCGCCTTATCGTGCCTCGGCTCGGAACTAGCGGGCGAGTGGCCATTCCCGTGGATGCCGGAGTGACCATCGCCGTTCGCGGGGCCGTGGTCGCATGGTGGTTTTATCTTCCCACGCGCGCCGCCCATCTTGCCGTTCAACTGCCATGAGAGCATCTTCCAGTTGTCGCCGAGCTTATGATGTGCGCCGAGGACGGCAGAGGCTTCAAAGCCAACGTGCACCATGCAATCTTCGCAGCGTGGGTCATTGCCGCGTCCATATTTTTCCCACGGAGTATTATCGATAAATTCCTTGAACGAGCTGTGATGCTGGTCGGTCATCAGATAGCAGGGACCCTTCCAGCCAAGCGGGTTGTACGTTGGGTTGCCCCAGGCGGTGCAAGTCAGCTCGCGCTCTCCGCGAAGGTACTCAAGAAAAATCGGCGACGTCATGAGGTTATATTTTTCGAGCAATGCCGTGGCCTGGTTGAACTTCTCGCGAATTTCCGCACGCGACATGAAGATATCTTTGGTCTGCACCGCGGCGTAAGAATATGCCGGAGAGAGCATGTAACCATCCACGCCCAATTGGTGGAGGTAGGCATAAAGGTCAGCGATCTCGTGGATGTCGGTCTCTTTATAAATGGTGGTATTGGAGCACACCAGAAATCCCGCAGCCTTGGCAGCCTTGATGCCTTCAATGGCTTCTTGAAAAACACCGTCGCGTTCGACAGCCAGATCGTGAGAGCGCTCTAGGCCGTCGAGGTGGACATTCCAGAAAAAGCTGGAGGTCGGCTTGAATTCGTGCAGCCTCTTGCGGATGAACATGCCGTTGGTGCAGAGATAAATATGGCGGCCGCGCGCAAGAATTTCACGCGTGAGCCTTCCGATCTCCGGATAGATCATCGGCTCACCGCCGCAAATCGAAACGATTGGCGCGCCGCAGTCTTCCATGGCAGCCAGGCATTCCTCGACAGTCAGGGTTTCGTTGATCGTCGATTTATATTCGCGGATACGTCCGCAGCCGGTGCAGGTCAGATTGCAGGCGTGTAGAGGCTCGAGCATCATGACCAGCGGAAATTTCTTCTCGCCGCGAATTTTCTTTCCGGCGATATATTTCGCCAGATTCGCGGTGAGCTTGATCGGAAACCTCATGCAACCCCCTGGAGCCCAGTACGCTGGCGGAAATCGCGAGACTGGAATTCGAGGGCGTGAAATTCGCGAGTGCCCTGCTGTAAATTACGGAATCTAGCCAGCGCATAGAGCGGAAAATAATTCCGATATAAGTGATACTTCAGATAAAAAACACATGGGAAACCGGTACCGGTAAATTCGCGCTCGTCCCAGGAACCGTCTCGGTTCTGCTGCTTGATGAGCCAGCCGACAGCCCGGGCGATAGCCGGATCGGACTTGTCTGCCGCGGCCAGCAAGCCAATCAAGCCCCAAGCGGTTTGCGATGGCGTGCTCGTGCCCTGGCCCTTGGTGCTGGGGTCATAATACGAGTGGATGGACTCGCCGAAGCTGCCATCCGGTTTTTGCACGGCGCACAGCCAAGTGAATGCGCGGCGGCAATATTCGCGCGCGGTGAGAGAAACGGTTTCGAGGGCCCGGAGAACCCCGGCCGTGCCGTAAACGTAGTTTACTCCCCAACGCCCAAACCAGGATCCATCTTCGCACTGATCTTTAAGCAGGAATTTGACGCCGCGCTGCATGATCGGATCGTCAGCAGGCCAGCCATAACGCCCCAGGCATTCGAGCACTCGCGCCGTAACGTCGGCGGTCGAGGGGTCAATCATCGCGTTATGATCGGCAAAGGGGATATGAGTCAGCGTGTTGCGATTATTGTCGCGGTCAAAAGCGCCCCAGCCGCCATCCCGATTCTGCATACTGATCAGCCACTGCAGCCCGCGCCGCACCGCTGCCTGCATAGGCCCCTTGTCGGGATAATCGACTCGCTGCAGCGCCATTAACACGAAGGCCGAATCATCCACATCAGGATAAAAATCGTTGCGGAATTCAAAGACCCACCCTCCGGGCGCGGCGTCTTTGTTTCTCACTTGCCAGTCCCCGCTGCCAACCACCTGCCGGTCGAGCACCCAGCGAGCTGCACTCACCAGCGCAGGATGATTGGGAGGTAGTCCGGCCTCGGCGAGCGCGACCATTGCGATGGCCGTATCCCACACCGGCGAAACGCATGGACTCACCCGGATGATGTCGCCTTCTTCGATTTCAAAACGCGCCAGCTCGCCGATTTCTCGCGCCGTCAGCGGATCGTCAGGCGAATGTCCCAGGGCCAGCAATGCAAAAATCGAATTCATCATCGCCGGATAAATGGCCGCAAGGCCTTCGGTGCGCTCCAAATGCGTGAGCATCCATGCACGGGCTTGCCGCAGCGCACGCTGCCGCAGCGGCTTCCAAGGCAGCTTCTCATACAGCTTTAGAGCGCGGTCGAGCGCCAGAAAAATGTTGCGCCAGCTAATGGCACGATCATCCCAATCAAACGCTGCGGTTTTGCGCGAAGGATCGCGATACAGCTCGTCTACGTCGGCCTGAGCCGGCAAATTCCAGCGCGGTTTGTTGGCATAAAGAATGGCCAGTGGAATGACAATCGCGCGCGTCCACGAAGACATCTCGTAAATGTTCAGGTAAAACCAACTGGGCAGGAGCATTAGTTCGGGGGGTACCGCCGGTACCATATCCCAGCTAACCGCACCCACAAGGGCAAGGTAGAAACGGGTATAGGAATTGGTGCGCTCAAGACCTCCCAATCGATGCACCGCTTCGCGGGCTAACTTCAGATGCACTGAATCCGGAGAGTCGCCGGCCAACTTTAAGGCAAAGTAGGCTTTTACCGTGGCATTCAGCTCCGGGGGACCGTCGGGATAGATGCTCCAGCCACCGTCCGGCTGTTGATGCCGCCGGACATAATTCGCCATTTTGGCGATGCGATGCGGGTCAGCCTTGCCCAAAATATGGAGGTAAAAGATGTAATCTGATTCGAGGGTAGTATCAGCCTCCAACTCGCCTTGCCAATATCCGGCTTCGTCCTGGAGCGAAAGGAGGTGGTTAGCGCCACGCTCGATCGCTTGCTCGAGATAGCCCTCTAGAGCAAGCCGCCTATGTGCGATAGATGGGCCGCTTTCCTCATGATCAACGCCAATTTTTGTTCCCGTCGCCAAAATAACTCCCTCATCACACGACTATGCCTAAGGAGCTGCCGACTGACACACTGAGATTACAGGGGGGCAAGAATTGATAGATTCACACCAGTGGCTTCCCGGATGGATATGTCCATCCGCCCCCAATTGGAAGCTGCTGATAAGCAATTCATTATCGCATGATTGCGAAAGCGGTCAACAAAGAAGATAACAGCCGTTTCATTATGAAACACGGGCTGGCTGGAAAAAACTTCCCTCAAACCTAAATAGAGCTGCGGCAATGGGCTAGCAGTACCCTCTGAGCAGTGACGATGCCTCGGTATTAGACCGGTGAAACGGCAGGATGGGCACAGGTTGGGGGCCCAGCCGCGCGTCAGCTTTGAGTCTCTCCCGATAAACGGCCCTCAAGCTTTTTGATGCGCGCCGCAAGCTGCGGAAGACGTTCCAACCAGGCAAACTGTTCCTTGAATTTTTCAAGGGGGCGGCACGGCGTTCCCCAGACGGTTTGTCCCTTGCGCACAATTTTCCCCGAAAGAATGCCCGACTGCCCGCCCACGACTGCGCCATCCTCCAAGCGGCCCCGTTCGCCAATTCCCACTTGTCCGCCAATGATGGCGCGCCGTCCGATGTTGCTCGAGCCGGAAATGCCGGTCTGCGAGGCAATCACGGTCTGTTCGCCAATCTGGACGTTATGCGCCACCTGCACCAGGTTATCGAGCTTCACACCGCTCGCGATTCGGGTGTCATCGAGCGAGCCCCGATCCACCGTGGTATTCGCGCCAATCTCCACGTCGTCGCCAATTTCAACTGCGCCTAGTTGCGGAAATTTCCAATGCTTGCCTTCTCCGAAGACGTAACCGAAACCGTCTGCCCCGATAACGGCCCCGGAATGAATTTCGACACGGTCTCCCAGACGTACGCCGGGATAAATCGTCACGCCAGGATGAAGGCGGCAGTCTTCTCCAACCCGCGAGCCTTTCCCAACGATGCAGTGGGCCCCTAACTGCGAGCCGCGACCTACGAAAACATTGTCTTCGATCACCGCGAATGGTCCCACCACCACCGTTTCGCTAACGGTGGCCGAAGGCGCGATGAACGCTGAGGGGTGAATCCCATGAGCGATTGGGCGCGGCGGAATCATCCACGCCGCGACGCGTGCGAAGGCCAGCTTGGGTACCGGTACGCGCAGGATTGTTTTTCCTGGCAATGCAACCGCGGGCGCCGCCAGCACGCAGTGTGCGCGCGACGCCATAGCCCGTTCCGCATGGCGCGCAGACTCCGCGTAGATCAAATCTGTCGGAGAGGCTTGCTGTGGGCCAGCCAGACCGGCAACGAGAACCATAGGATCACCTTCCAGTGTTGCGCCAAGATAATCGGCAATTTCGCGTGCGGTACACGTCATACGCTTCCTCTTTTCTGACTAATGGCGATCAAGAAATGGATACATCGGTGGCTCGCCAGCAGGCCGGGTTTTCCAGCGGGCATGAATCCATAACCACTGATCCGGATAACGACGTGCAAACTCTTCGATCACCTTCGTGAAGCGAGCCGTATTCTCGCGAATATCACGCTCGGTGTCGCCGGTGCGGATCAGCTCGAGGGGCGGTTCAAAACGCAGGCGGTATTTCCCCAGCGTTTTATCCCAATAGGCGTAGCCCGGCACCACGGCAGCATCGGTGTGTAGAGCCAGCCGAGCGATACCTGTGGTGGTGCAAGCAGGTGTGCCGAAAAAGGGTACGAAGATGCCCTCTTCGGGCATGGTGTTTTGGTCGGCAAGGACGCCGATGGTGCCGCTGTCACGCAAGATGCTGAGCACAGCTCGTGCCGATGCATTCTTGTAAATCGGCCGGTTGCCGGAGCGGCTGCGATAGTCGTTCACAAGCGCATTGACGCGCGGATTGTCGAGCGGACGCACCATAAAATGCAGGGGATAGCCATAAATCGCGTGCGCGAAAGAAGAAACTTCCCAGCCACCCATGTGTCCAGTTAGAAACAAAACGCCTCTGTTGCGCGCCTGCCCAGTAAGAAAGTTTCCATGCCCTTCGAGAAGAACATAGCGCGAAATATTTTCGCGCGACCATTTGGGAAATTGAGAAAACTCCGCTGCCATTCCGCCAAGATTACGTACCAGCTGCAAGATGACGCGGCCACGACGCGCATCCGTCCAATCGGGGAAGGCGATACGCAAGTTCACCATGGCAACGCGGCGGAGCTTCGGAAACAGCAGAAAAAGAAATTGCGCAAGGGTTTCGGCGATCATACGGGCAATCCGCCGCGGCAAGATGGACAACGATTTTAGAATTAGCCGAACGGCGGCGTATTCAAGCCTCTCTCTCATCGCGCGACATTATGCTTGAGCGCAAGGGCGAGTGGTTAGTGCCGAGTGTCTCCCGGTCAGTTGCTGATCCCATAGAGACCAGGCGTAGCGGGCTGACGGCGGCGAGGAGCGATGCTAGACTCAGCCGCCGTGCAAAACTACGACATACCCGCAAGACCTGGAAGTCCCGCCACGCCGGCGATTCCTAGCGGCACGGTAAGCTCGGCACGCGGCGAATCGGCGCCCACGAACGTTGGATGGATTCTGTTGATCCTCGCTGCGCTTTACGTGGGTTACTTCAGCCATTTGGGCGCGTTGGGTTTCGTGGGACCCGACGAGCCGCGCTATGCATGGGTGGCACGCGAAATGGTCGAGAGCGGCGATTGGGTAACTCCGCGGCTCTACGGAAAGCCTTGGTTTGAAAAACCTGTGCTCTACTACTGGGGCGCTGCAGCAGCGTTTAAATTATTTGGTGTCAGCGAGGCTTCCGCCCGCTTGCCCTCGGCCATCAGCGCGCTCTTGGCAACCCTGGCGCTGGCTTGGCTGGCGTGGCGGACTTACGGTCCAAAAACACCGCGATTTCTATTCGTGATGCTACCGCTGACCGTTGCGATGATCGGCTTTTCCCACGCTGCTGCGCCGGACATGCCGTTCGCTGCCATGCTCACTCTGGCGATGGTTTGCGCCGCGGTCATTCTCGGCGTTACCAACCCGCGATCGTCTAACTCGCAATCTCCCATTTCGCGAGTCAACCGGGCACCCCTTGTCGCGTTTGGATTTTTTCTCGGCGTCGCATCGCTCGCGAAAGGTCCAGCAGCAATTATTCTTGCTGGCGGAGCGACCTTTTTGTGGGCGCTGGGAACAAAACGCTGGCGCGATGCATTTCGTCTCACCCATCCCATGAGCATCGCCGCCTTCTGCGCCACTGCGCTTCCCTGGTATGTGCTGTGCGCGCGCCGCAATCCGGATTTCTTGCGCATTTTCATCGTCGAACATAATTTTGCGCGCTTTCTTACTCCAGTCTTCCAGCATGTGCGGCCCTTCTGGTTCTTTGCTCCGGTAATACTGCTCGGCGTTCTGCCATGGACCCTGGTGGTTGTAAGTATTGGCCGCGATGTTCTTCGAAAATATCGCGCCGCAACGCTCTCCCGGTCACTGCTTTGGTTCTCTGGATGCTGGGCTCTGGTTCCCATACTTTTCTTCAGCCTTTCGAAGTCGAAGCTGCCAGGATACATACTTCCTTCATTTCCACCGTTGATCCTGCTTTTCGCACGGAACATCGTTGGCGCAGAATCGGACAGACATCGTAAAGAAAAATGGCTGGTCCTAGCGCAAGCCGGCATGTTTGTGGCGCTGGGCATCGCCGCAAAGATACTGCAAAGCCGCATTGCCGGCGGAGTAGATCTCCTACTGCCACCGTGGAGAATCCAATTTATTTATGTTGCTATCGCCGGCGGCATCCTCATGGCCTGCCTCGGATTATGGAGGCGCCGGGGATCGACTGTGGTGATGCCGGGTGCCGTTCTGATGTTGGTTTTGGTTGGAATCGTTCAGGGTGGGCTGGGCGACATCGATTCGATTTACTTCTCGCGCGACGCGACAAAACTGGCGTCCGCCGTTTATCCTGCTATTGACCCAAAAAGCGCCTTCGTTTATCAAGTGCCGCGAGCGCAGCACTATAGTTTAAATTTTTATCTTCATCGCGAATTGCCCGAGTGGACGCCCCAGCAGCAGAACGCAGGGTGGATTTTCACTTCGTTCAAACAACGGGCGGTCATGGAAAGCTTAGGGTTAGCCTGCAGTCAAAGACAGAAAGTCGTGAGCACGTCGCTCATTGTCTGCGTGAGGCCCTAGCGGATAACACGCGCCGATGGCGGGAGTCGAAGCAGAAAAAAGTTGACGATGCGCGTCTCATACGCATGTTTGTCGTCGTCGAGCATGTTGCCATAATCACCGTGCGGAAGAATGGCTTGCTCGCGCGGTTCGGGCGCGTGAACAAACATCTCCTGGGTCACTTCCGCGAGGCGGGGCTCGTCGAGAACCTGAATAAATAATTTCGGCACATCTTGCAAACGTGACATCTGTTCGGAAAGCGGCGGCGTTTTGCGATAGGAGTAGTTCAACCAACGAAACCCAAAATAAGACCAGCGCGCCACCATCGGCAAGGCGCCAAGTCCAGTTCGGTCGATCTGCATTTTGACCAGCTGCGAAGGCTCATCGTAGACCGAGTCGACAACTATGGCGCGAACTCGTCGGTCGGTCTCAGCCTCTGCGATGGCTGCATAGGCACCCAGATTCGTGCCCCACAAGCCGTAGCGGCTTGGGTCAACATCGTTGCGTTGCGCAAGGGTATCAATCGCAGCGCGCAGTTCCTGCGATTCGCGAAATCCGAGCGTCGTATAGCCACCGCTCGATCCATGCCCCGCAAAATCAAATAGAAAAACATTGTACTGGTGATCCTGCAAAGCCGAAGCAAGTGTGAGTAACATACCGCGATTGGATGTATAACCATGGCACAAAATAATCGTCGGAGCGCCGCGAAACCCGGGGAAAAACCATCCCTCACGGCTCCCCATCCCCGGCACTGTAAAAGTCACGGTGTCCGGATGCCCTGGAAAATCGCTGCTACTAATTCCGGGCTGGCTACGAGGGGGCGCGACAACGCGATAAACCAGGAACGCCGAGATGGCGGCCGTCGAAAGCAAACCAAAGAAAATGATCGCCAGCGCGGCCGTAAATAGCTTCGAGTACCATCTCGTGGGATACCGTAGTTCGGCGAGAATAGCCATTCGCGTTGACATGGGCGGATCGCGCGGGCCAGACGCTACCGGCGAAAACACCACACCGGGGTCCAATGCGAGAACAGTGAATGCTAGCACAGTTGCTACAGTCACAAATTTTCGTCGACGGCGCTGGTGTCCGAAGATAAACAGGTTCTTGCGCTGAATTCTGCCGTACGTCTCAGTAACGAATACGCGCGCCACAATTTCCTATTCCCGTCTTGGCAACGACCAAACGCGGCCACTTACGCTATGATGAGTTTTTGGTAGTACGCAGGAACATTACCCTCAGGAATGGTCATGCCGATCGTCGATTTACGCCAATTGAGCGTGCGCCAGCTCGAACCCTTGCTCGCAGAAGAGATGCAGCATTGGCGCGAGGAATTGCATTGGGATTACCGCAGCTCGGTCGAGCTCATTAAGCGGTTTCTGCAGGCCCATTCGCTAGCCGGGTGTGCCGCTATGGAAGACGGGCAAGCCGCCGGTTATTCGTTCTACGTTCTCGAGGAGCAAAAAGGGCTCATCGGCGGACTCTTCGTGTCGCCACGATTTCCGCAGCAGGTGCTCAGCCGCCGCATCCTTGAAGAAACTCTTTTCGCGATGCGCGCAATTCCAAGGCTCCAACGCATCGAAGCCCAGCTCATGCCGTTCGGCTGTCCGATGGATCGCCCGCTCATTGAGCAAAGCTTCAGGCTCTTCACCCGTCAGTTCATGTTGCTGCCGCTCAGTGACGCCCGCGTCGAACAGCCGCGCGCCTCGCAAGGCTTGCAGCTTGAGCGCTGGGACGATCGCTTTTTCGAGCCTTGCGCGCGGCTCATCCATCTTGCTTATGCCGACCACGTGGACGGCGATATCAACGACCAATATCGCAGCGAATCTGGCGCGATGCGCTTCCTCAAGAATATTATCCTGCTGCCAGGTTGCGGAACGTTTCAACCGTGGGCGTCGTTTGTGCTGCGCCCGGTGGGCGGGGACGGAATGGTGGGCGCCGTGCTTACCTCGGAGGTGGCGCGCGGTGTCGGCCATACCACGCAAATTTGCGTGATGCCCGGTTATCAGGGTCACGGCCTGGGGCGCCTCTTAATGCAGGCTTCGATTACCGCCTTGCGCGCGCGGAATTACTCCGAGCTTACGCTGACAGTTACCTCGATGAACGCAACCGCAGTGCGCCTCTATGAACACCTGGGCTTTCGTACCGTTAAAACATTTGCCGCGGGTGTCTGGCCAGCCTAGGCAGGATCACCACGGGCGATACGCAAGTCATGCCCGCGAATCAGTGGTTCGACGCCTGACTGTTCTTCCGCGCCGCCTCGAATTCGTCTCCGCGTTGCCATGCGATGGCCCTGCGCTGCGCGGCTGCCTTCCAACCCAAGGCGAAGCCGAACCGCGCTATCTTCGCGACTCCTGCAAAGTCCATATCCGCTTTGTATTCGTCACTGGGTTGATGGTAGCGATGCGCAGTGTAGTCCTGCGACTGCTGCTCGCCCCACTCGGCCGTGTGGCCAGCGAATTTCTGTCCTTCATTGATCGAGAACGAAGGAATTCCTACACGCGCCAGGCTGAAATGGTCGGAGCGATAATAGTATCCATTCTCGGGATGCGCATCTGCACGGATGTGCACGCCAAAGGTCCGTGCGATCTCCTCGACCGCGGGATAAAACGTCGTTCGTTCCGCGCCGCTCACCTCAACCTCTTCGGGATCGCCGATGGGCGCAACAGCGTCAAAATTAAGATCGAGCACGATTTTGGAGCGCGGTATAGGCGGGTGCTCACCGAGGTATTCAGATCCAAGCAAACCCTGCTCTTCGCCGGTCACCGCCGCAAGCAACACCGAACGTGGCGGACGTGACGGCAATGACGCATAGGCGCGCGCCAACTCAAGGAGAATGCCGCATCCGGTCCCGTTGTCCACCGCACCGTGATAAATGTTGTCGCCCTGCGCGCCATGCACAATCCCCAGATGATCATAATGCGCGGTGTACAGTACAGCTTCTCTGGTTGCCTCTGGCCCGCGCCCCGGCACAATTCCCAAAACATTGCTCGCTTCAAACGGCCGCAACTGGCTCACGATATGCGCCTTTACGTTCACCGCTAACGGCACTGGACGGAACTCGGGCGACTTGGCGGAATCCATCAATTTATCCAGATCGAGCCCGGCCAACCCGACGAGCTTGCGCGCTACCTCCAGCTGTACCCAGGATGCCGCCTGCAATTTCGGTTTATCGTTCACTTTTAAATAAGAGCGTTCCGTACTCCATGAGCTGCGCACCACGTTCCATCCATACGAGGCCATATCGGTGCGATGAATCAGTAAGGCGCCCACCGCACCCCGCCGCGCCGCTTCTTCAAACTTATAGGTCCAGCGACCGTAGTAGGTGAGCGCTTTGCCTTTGAAGAATGTTTCGTCCTCGGAAGGTGGTTCATTCACAAGCATCAGCAGCACTTTTCCGCGGACATCAGCTCCCTTGTAGTCATCCCATTTATATTCCGGGGCCTCAATTCCGTAGCCCACGAATATGACCGGCGCATCGATTTCCGCGTTCTGCGTCTGGCTTTGATTGTTGGTCACAAAATCATCGAGCCATTTGAGACTAAGTGCCTCTCCATTCTGCGGCGCTAAGCCAAACGTGGTTTCCGGCAGAGTGCGTACGCCGATCATCGGAACTTTCTGCAAGTATGTGCCGTCCTCCCCTGCTGGCTGGACTCCGGCAAGGGCGAACTGCGTAGCGATGTAGTCGGCAGCAATTTCCCCTCCGCGCTGCCCGGTACCGCGTCCATCGAGTAAATCGCTCGAGAGAAATCGGACGTGCGCGCGTATGCGTTCCGGACTGATACCGCTCAGTGCTGCTTGCGCATATGGCGGCACAATCATTTTGCCCGCGGACACCTGCGCGTGGGCATTCATTCCCCGGGTTACAGCCGCCAGAGCGAACCAAAGCACCATTGCACTACCGCGGTTCAACCTGCGCATCAATCGTTCTCCTGAGGGATCACGTTGCATGACTCCGCGAAAAACCTGTGGGTTGATTCTCCAAATCTTATTTCTTCGTGCGTTCTTTCAGCAGGCCTTTAAGCTCAGCCATAAATTCTTTGACGTCCTTGAAGTCCATATACACCGACGCAAAGCGAACATAAGCAACCTTATCGAGCTTTTTCAAGCGATGCATCAGCATCTCGCCAATTCCGGTCGTATTGATTTCGCGCTCCGAAGCTTCCTGAACGACGCGCTCAATCTCATCGACGATGGCCTCCAATTTAGGCGTCGCTACGGGCCGCTTCTCGCAGGATTTGAGCAGGCCCTGAAGAATTTTTTGCCGGTCAAAGCGCTCGCGTCTCCCGTCTTTCTTGATGACCATGTAGGGGATTTCGTCGATGCGCTCGTAGGTGGTAAATCGGCGGCCACAGCGCAAGCACTCGCGCCGTCGGCGAATTAAATCCCCGGTTCGAGCCACTCGGGAGTCGATCACCTTGTCGTCAATGTGCGAGCAAAAGGGACACTTCACTCGGTTGGTGCTCCTCGATCCCGGCGTTCACTGGATTCGGAATTTTCGCTCCAGCGATCCCGCTCACTGCGGGATTCTTTCGCAACCAGCGGCGCCTCTTCAGCTAGATGTCGCAGCTTCCCCAACGACAAACCTTCGTGAATCAACAGCGGCACGCCTCCCAAGCTCGATGCCACGAAAGTTACCAGCCACAAAACGATTGCCGCAGCGGCGGCGGGCTCCTTTTCTACTCCAAAAAACTGCGTGAACGCCAGAAACGATGCGGCCTGGGATCCGCCGCCGACGCCTGGAACCTGCAGTGTTGACCCTACCATAGTGATCGCCAAAACCAGCATAGCTCCCTTGAAGTTAATCAGTTCGAATTGCCCTCCGAAACTGCGCGCTACCCACAAATAAATCAGCGCGACTAAAGTCCAATGGATCGCGGAATACAAAATGGCCATCGCTAAATCTGCGAACGTCCGGATGGCCCGCAGACCATCGCTAATGCCGGAAACAATTTCGGCAATTTTTAAACGCCAGCCGCTGGCCCCTCGCCAGCCTGACAGCCGGCCGTCAAGAATTCCGGCACCATGAAAGCGGAAGTAAACAAGAAACGCGGCAGTCAAAAGCGATCCCGCCAGAAGCACCATTCCCGCCGTTTGCACGCGTCTGGCGAGTTCCTTGGAGCCTTCTTGAATTTCTAGCTCGGAAAAAGACAATAGGCCAAAACCGGCTATGACTGCTGTGCTGGCAGTATCAAAAATTCGTTCCAGGAAGTAAATCCCAAACATGCTGGAGACGGACACTTGTTCTTTGCGTGCAATCAACAGTGGCCGCACCGGTTCGCCGGCTCGTCCGAGTAGAAAAAGCGACGCGAACCCCGCCAGCGTGAGGCCATATACATTCCAGAAATTCATCGCTTTGATATGGCGAGAGAAGCGCATCCACCGCAATGCGCGGATTGCGTAACAAAGGTAAATTACTGCGACGGAAAGAAGCAAGAGCGAGAAGCGCGCGCGCCGCACCGCAAATAAGAGCTTCTGGAAACTGAAATTCCCCTGAGAAAACATCTCGCGGAAGTGATAAACCAAAACACCGAGGAGAAGGAGTCCCAGCGCGTATACGGCAAGCCTGCGGTTGGTAACGGCCATCCGCCGCCAGCGTATCTGGCTCGACAAAGTCCGTCAAGTAAACACAGAAGAAGACTACGGGCGTCGTGCCCCGGGGCTTGCGGGCCCTCGTGCTATCATTGATTCGTTTTTTGGCACGACAAAAATTGTGCGTTCCCTCTCTCAACATCGGCTGTTGCAGCGCGTTGGCACCGACGAGCATCTCGATACCATCGCCAGCATCCTCGATGACATGTTTCGCATCCCTGGAACTAAGATTAGATTTGGTCTTGATGCCATCGTCGGATGGATTCCGGGAATCGGAGACGGGGCAGCGGGTATCGCCTCGTTTTTAATTGTATTCGCGGCATGGCGGCGGGGCACCCCAGGGGTCACGCTCACGCGTATGGTCGCTAACGTGGTTCTCGAAACTGTAGTGGGTGCTGTACCGGTCATTGGCGACATCTTCCATGTCATTTGGAAGGCCAATCGCCGGAATTATCGCTTATTGATGCGCGAAAGGTATCAGCCCAGGGTCAACAAACATCGCGATTGGCTGTTCCTGCTTTTTATCGTGCTAACTGCTATCACCGTGTTTTCGCTTCCGTTCGTTATTTTAATCTGGATCCTCAAAACCCATGCACCGTTCTACTAAGAATCCTGTTCGTAGCGGCGCTTGATGACGCCGCTGGTCGGCTGCCGCTAACATACACCAACCCTTTGAAGTTCTGTTCAGCCGCTGAGTTCTTCTCACCTGACTGCGGATGGCCAACAAAAACTTGAGACCTGGCGATGGCCGACGTAGGGTGCCCCTGACAGACGTTAGAAACGTAAAGTCCCGAGCAGGTGCAGACCGGACAGGGTTACGTTGCGCGGGAATGATTCTGGCTCTGCGACCGCAGCCGGCACATATGTATTTACCGTCGCAGGCGCGCGAGGATCTCCGGGCCTTGACGCGCGCGGCGACGGCGAGGTTCGCCAAGAGCCCGGCCACTCGTACGGATCTTGAATGCGGGAAAAGGGCAAGCACTGGGCGGACAGGATGCCGTAACTAAAGGTACTCTCCGCGGAGGTTGCAGCTACATCTGACCAAAGATTTTGCCAGGGGAATCTTCGAAAGGATAGACGTGAACCATCCACCCGAATATGGACGGGAAGAATCTCCCTCCCGCGTCTCGGCAAGACTCGGGAGTCACGATCGAGCCTCGCAAGCCGAACTTGGTCCAGTCCGACGATTCCTCTTGGCCCTTCGGAGGCATGCACAGATTGGTATGCAAATGCCAGCTCGCCACGCTGAGCGGAACACGCGCGTCCAGCTGATCTTCAGTCGCGTTTTTGGGCATCGTAAACATTGCACCGCTTAATTCATACCCGCCGGATGTTTTTTTGTAGAGCAGTGAAGTGGGACGAGCAGGATCGAATGTAAACGCCTCGAGAAAACCGCTCCAGTATTTCGTAAAGTGGTATTCCTTTTGCGGCAGATTTGGCAGGAAAGGCTTGTAGCCGTCCGCCAGAGCCGCGTGGTAGTCCTTATATCTTTCCAGAGCGGTTCGTAGGGAATGCACCACCTGCTGGGCGCGTTGCGCATCGCCCGGAGATGATGGACGCATGAGCGTCATTGTCATGTGTGCACCGTTGTGATGATGCCCGCCCGTCATCGAGGCTACCGCCGCGACCTCGTTCTGCTTGTTGTCGTGATCCATGCCCGGCATGTGATGGTCATCGGTTTGACCATCCGTTGGATGACCTGCATGGGGGCCCGTTTCCTGGTCCATGCTCACCATCGAGGAATCAGGCCAAGCGGCCTGCGGCAGGTGGCCATTCTGACTGCCGGGCCCGCGACGTGATGGTACGGCCGCGAGCACGACGACTATTGCGAGCGTCACGCCCAACACAACTCCACCTTTACCCGCAACGCCCCAAAGGTTGCCCTTGGACATGATTGCTTCTCCTCACTCTATATTACGGTTTGCTCGTCAAATAGGTTTCGCGAGTTCGCGCTGGATTTCCATCGTTGCAAGGTTGCATCAGTGAGTAAGCGAATTTGATTTCCAGAAGTGCACCGCGAACAAGCAAGATTGCGCGTGGTACACTGCACACCGTGGGCACGCAAAAGATCAAGCCTGCGCGAACCATTTCAGGCAGCGTTCCGCCTCCCGGCGACAAGTCGATGTCGCACCGCTACGCAATGCTCGCCGCGATTGCTGAAGGCAAGAGCGAGATCCGGCATTTTTCGACCGCCCAGGATTGCCGAAGCACTCTCGATTGCTTGCGCAACCTCGGCGCGAAAATAGAAACAACTCGCGGCGTGGTGCGAATTACGGGAAGTGGTTCGGCCGGTTTGCAACGTTCGCGACGTGAGCTCGACGCCGGCAATTCTGGCACAACAATGCGTTTGCTTACCGGTATCCTTTCAGGACAACCCTTTGAATCGAAGATTTCAGGAGACTTGTCGTTACGCCGCAGGCCCATGAAACGGGTGATCGAGCCGTTGACTCAAATGGGAGCGGAAATTCGTGCTCAAGGCGGCGAATGCGCGCCGCTGGAGATTTACGGCACGAAGCTCCGAGCCATTGACTACACACTTCCATTCCCAAGCGCTCAGGTAAAATCTGCCGTTCTACTGGCCGGCCTGTTCGCCGATGGAGTGACTTCGGTAACCGAGGCGGTACGAACTCGCGATCATACCGAAATTGCTCTCGCCGAATTTGGTGCGCGCATCGAACAGACCAGCCACACCACGCGCGTCCACGGCATCGGAAGCAGTGGGAACAATAACATGGTGTCCCTCGAAGCACGCACCATTGAAGTTCCCGGAGATATTTCGTCCGCGGTTTTTTTTCTGGCGGCAGCCTTGATTCTGCCCGAATCGAACCTGCTCCTCCAAAATGTTGGGTTAAATCCCACGCGCACCGCCGTTCTTGACGTGCTCACCATGATGGGAGCACCGATCAGCCTGGTCTCGGTTCGTAGCGCTTCCGGCGAACTCATCGGCGACATCACCGTGCGCCATGCGACGCTCCAAGGCGGTGTGATTGAAGGCGAGTCGGTGGCGCAACTGATTGACGAATTGCCAATGCTCGCCGCGCTCGGACCGTTCACTGAAAATGGCGTCGAAATTCGCAACGCACAAGAGTTACGTGTCAAAGAAAGCGACCGTATTGCCGCCGTCGCGCAAAATTTGAAACACATGGGCGCGCAGGTCGAGGAGCGTCCTGACGGCCTTCGCATTGCCGGTCGTTCCGCCGGGAAGTTGCGCGGTGCCGATATTGAGCCTCACGGCGACCATCGCATCGCGATGGCTTTTGCCGTCGCCGCGCTAGGCGCCCAGGGACCGAGCGTCATTCGCGACTCGGAATGCGCGGCCGTCTCTTATCCGGAATTTTTTGAGGTGTTGGACAAACTAGTAGAACGCTAGGAGGAACCTCGACTTCTACTGCCGCTAACTAATCGTCGACTGCGCGCCGCTAAGTCGCTTTGCGGATAGAGATGGATCCATATGTGGTTTTGAGTCGGATCTGCGGTCCGCGCACACCAACAGTCCCATCGAGTCTGGTGTTGCCGTGCTCGTCGCTCATTTTGGTCACTGAGGGTACGTCAAATTCCGAGTCAATCTCTCCCGAACGTGCTTCGGCATGAATTTCGAACGAAGACTTAGCGGGCATCGTCAGGGTGATCCCGGCGGACTGATCAGCAACCTCGACATCGTCTTTCGGCGGCTGCGCGAACCGCACGCTGACGTTGCCATTTCGGTTTTCGATTCGTACGCGCCCACCGAGATTCTCCACAGTAATGTCTTTCTCCCGAGTTTTCAGGTTCAAACTGCCACTTGCATCGGTAATTTCCAAGCCCCCCGAAGTCAATTCGACGCGCCCCGCCACCTGCGTCACCGTCAAGTCGGTCCGCTGCGATTTGAAGTGCACTCCCTTGGCAATTTTTTCCAAGCGAATTGGATCGTAAAATTCTCCGTCAACACTCGCCGAGCCTGCAACATTGGAAATGTCTACATCGCGTCCGCTGCCGGCGAGCTTGACGTCCCCCTTGGCACCCGCAATCTTGACGTCCCCATGGCGCACGTCGACGTCGACATCGGCACCAGCATCGCGAACCTCAACATCGCCGCGCCCCGAATTCACCGAAACATTGTTTAGGATTCCAGTAACCTGTACATCGCCCGCCCCGGTCCGCGCAACAATCGTGGCTTGCCGCGGCACGTGGACCTCCAGATCCACAGAGACGCGATTCCCTACTCCTTGCGGACGAATTTCGTAGCCGTCTCCATCCGGCAGGATGGCCACCGAAACTCCCTCAGAAAGACGCCGCGCCTGGTTTTCATTCCAACCGCGAGCGCGCGTTTTGACCATGACTTGGATGTTTGCTAGATCTTCCGCGCGCACCACCACGTCTCCTCGTTGCGTGCGAATTGAAATGTGAGAATTAGCCGCGATACTCTTCACCGGTCCGTCCTGGCTAAACGAGTACTCGTTCAATCCCGGCCAATCGGGACCACCCGGGCCGGCGGGATGGTGCACGAAGGCTACGCCGAGTCCCAGCAGAATCAGAACGCCGACCAGAACAATTTCGCCACCAGTAATCGTGCGCGGCGGGTCTTCACCGGTACGTTGTGCGACCAGCCGGTCAAGCAGTTTGGCAACGCCCCAAAAAATCAGCAGCAGGGGCCACCATCGCCAAAACAAACTTATAAAGCCAAAGTCACCTCGGAAGTTTTGCGCCAGGAAGATCAAACCCATCAGCAGCAGCAGCACGCCGCCAAACACCGATCGCCTTCGCGGTCGAACGGCAGCATTGATTCCCAAGTGTCCTTCGGACGAGGCCATCGCTGCGCCCAGTTTCATCGCGCCCACTACCAGCAGAACGATCGGCCAGGTCTTTCCCCAAAACCACAAGTGCGGGTCTACTTGACCAATGAAAAAGAGCAATCCAACAGTGATCAATAACACCGGTCCGATGAGTCCGTGCACCCTGCATCGGGGACAGCGGCATCGCGTCCTTGCGCCTGTTGTAGTGGCGGCCATGGTCGGATTTTCCTTAAGTCGCAGACCCCATACGATTGCGCAACATCAACAAGCCTGCGCCGATCAAAAAAATGGGCCAGAACTCGAAAAGCCTGTGGATGGAGAAAATGCCAAACTTTTCCAGAAGAAACATCACCCCGAGAGCAATCAGAAGAATCGGCCCAACCGGTTTGTCTTTGCCCCACGACGCAAACGGATCTGTCGGCACCGCTCCCGATTGTCTCAGCTTCGCCGACCGGTGCGCATCGATTGCCATATAGAGCCAATATGCGGAGATGCAGATCCACAACGCCGCTTCAGATCCACTGCTCAAATCACCGTTGACCCCGGCCGTAAATAAAACGACGAAAATCGCAACATGCACCAATGCTTTTATGTACTCGCCGTTGTAAACCGCCCCAAGCCCGGGAACGAAGCCGAGTAGAAACGCCACTGTAGGATTGGAGCCCATGTTCGCGGGGCCCGCAGGCTGCGCAACAATTTCCGCCAGGCATGGCTCGCAGTAAAGCACTCCGCGCACATCGCGTGTACACTCGCGGCACATCGCCTTCCCGCAGTTCCGGCAGAACCCTGTTGCGTCAGCCTCGGTGTGCACAGCACACTTCATGGCGAGATCCTTTCACAAGCGCCCGGGACTGCGCTAGCCAGCACGACGCCGGCCGAGGAGAACTGCCTCGCGCGATTCAGGCCGCGCGGATTCTTTTGCGGTCCATTCGTAGTGCCTGACGGCGAGGATTTCGTCGGCTGCGGCTCGTTATCAGGTGCAGACTGCGGCTCAGTCTCTGGCCGCAAGCGTGATTGGATTTCGTACACCACGCGCAGATCGCTGACAAACTTCGCGCCTCGCGCATACACCAGGTGCGCCTCGCGGTCAGCAGCGCGGTAAATGTTGATAGGACGCAAATCCGCCAGCTTCGGTTTATGCCAGTCGATGCCCAACGCAGGAATCATCACACCGAAGGTCACCAGCACACTCACCGCCCCATACGCAAAACGCGGCTGAATCATCGGCCGGAACCAATCGAGAACCCCGCTTCGCTTGGCCTTGTTCGCCCGTGGCCCAAGCGTTCTAGCCAGAATTTGCTCGGCTAGCTGCGGGGGTTCGGCAAGCATTTCCAACGCGTGCATCTGAGCGACAATCCCGGCAACACGCGCTACTAGAGGTGCGCAACGCTGGCATCCGTTTGCGTGCCCCTCAAAAGCCGAGAGCGCGCTGGCATCGAGCGACCCGTCTACGTACTCGCTCAACCTCGTTTCGATTTGTTCACAAGTCCAATTCATTTCCATTCCGTCGGCGCGCTCAGTTGCTTCAGTGCGGTCGCAATCCCATCTGATCGAGCAGTCTCGCTAGCTCGATGCGCCCGCGGTTAATTCGCGATTTTACAGTCCCTTCTGGTATCTGCAGCACCTGCTGTATCTCCTGATACTCCAAGCCTTGCAGATCGCGCAGGATCACGGCTTCGCGCAAGTCAGGGGAAATCTTCCCCAGTGCATCCTGCACCTGTAGGCTTAATTCTCCGGCGAGCGCGTGCTGGTCGGGCCGCCGTCCGGATGACTCTTTATTCTCTAGCTTCGGCATAGCGTCGTCCAGCGAATCGGTCAAACGCTCCCGTCGCGTACGCCGGTAATGATCGATCAGCAGATTACGCGATACACTCGTCAGCCACGTCGGGAATCCGCCGTGAATTGATCGATAGCTCGCCAGAGTCCGGTACACCCTCAAAAAAACCTCCTGCGAAAGATCCTCCGCCTCGGTCCGATTCCCCGTAAAACGATAGCACAAGTTAAAAACCCGCCGGGCGTGACGCCGCACCAACTCTTCCCAAGCTGAGTTGTTGCCCCGGAGGCATTGCTGAACCAGTTGGGCGTCAGGCTCCAACTTTGCATTAGCCTCGCTGCCTGCTTCGTTCCTCGGCCCACACTAATTGAAACGTAGAATGTGCCAACAATGTTCCCCTAGCGGTAAAACAGTGGCGATAGACACGTAGCGGCATCTTAGCCGGGAGTGCTGCAGTGTACAAGGTCAGCGCCTTTATTGCCACGACTAGAAACCTTGAAAACGTCGCAACACGGTGCTCCTATACGGGAATTCGCCGAGAAAGTTACAGCGTTATAAGGATAGTGATTTATCCACAGGCAATTCAAAAACAGTATGTTGCGCAATGCTATTTCGTGCCCGTGGTTCGCTCAAAGTGACACCAACTCATGAATATCCTCGAAGCCACAAAAAGCTATGACCACTGGATGCGCTCATGCACTACGGTCGTTGAATCCCACCTGCGCTCCAAGCATGAACTCATGAGAGAGGATTTGTTCCTTTTTTTTAGAGGAACATTTTATCGATGGGCCCAATTGTGGCCGGAAATTTGTTCCCCTCTATGCCCAGCGCCTAAGGTGCTGGCCTGCGGCGACCTGCACGTTGGCAGCTTTGGGACCTGGCGCGATTCCGAGGGTCGTCTATGTTGGGGCGTGGATGACTTCGATGAATCCTACCCTCTACCTTATACCAATGACCTGGTGCGCCTGGCAGCAAGCGCCAAAATAGCCATCGACGTCGGCGAGCTCAACGTAAGATTGAGGGATGCATGCGACGCCATCCTTGAAGGCTATGAGCAGACACTCAAGATTGGCGGCTGCCCCATGGTTCTGGCGGAGCGTGAAGCATCTCTCGAAAAGCTGGGTTTTTACAGCATGAAGTTCCCGGAAGATTTTTGGAAAACACTGACGGAGCTCCCCCACGTCAAAAATGTGCCCCGCGAGGCCAAGCAAGCCATAGAAATAATGCTTCCTGGCCGCCATTTGGAATACAAAGTAGTGCGGCGTGAAGCTGGGATGGGGAGTCTTGGACAGCAACGTTTCGTGGCCATTGCCAAATTGGATGGTGGATTTATTGCCCGCGAAGCGAAGGCCATGCTTCCATCGGCTTGCGTTTGGTTAACCGGACACAAGGGGCGCGGCCAGTCTTGCTATCAGGATATCATTCAGTCTGCCGTGCGCTCCCGTGATCCGTTTCAAAGAATCATCGGCCCATGGTTGATTCGCCGGCTTTCTCCGGATTCAAATCCGATTGAGATTAATGAGTTGCCCGCGGAAAACGATGAAGAGATTTTGCTTTGCGCCATGGGTTCAGAAGCCGCTAACGTTCATCTCGGCACTAAGGCGCAGACAAAAAAAATTCTCAAAGACTTGCGCGCAAGAAAGCCCCAATGGCTTCGCAACGCGGCCAAAGACATTGCCAAAACAATAGAACGCGAGTGGAAGGAATACCGGAAATCTTGAAATCCGAATCCGCATCCACTAGGAAGAGCCCATCTATGCAGCACCTTTCGTCGCCTCCCGCGGCGCCATCCTTGAATTCCGGCAAATTGCGTCCGATGCCCCAAATTCGCAAGGCGCAAACCGCCTCTATGCCCGCGATACCCGCCGCGGCCGTTCGGAGTTTTCTGAAAGACACTCGAGGAGCATTGAACTGGACCCTTTACGATTTGACTGCAACCTTGAAACTTAACACCCACGACGCCAGGCAGGTGATAGCGATATTGCAAATCCAAGGCTATATAAAACCGGCTCATGAGACTTTGCACTGGATCACGACTCCGGCAGGCGAGGTGGTCTCCTGCTCGAAGTCGCCTCGTTTCACCCGCGAAAGCATCGAGCAAGCCCTTGACGCTCTCAGCCAGCGCATTAAAGCTTTTAACCAGGACCCCGACTCACCATTCAAAGTACGCAGGGCTGCCGCCTTCGGCGATTTCCTAATGGACCGTCAACGTTTACAATCCCCCGACGTCGGCATCGACCTGGTGCGCAACAATTCAACTCGCGACGCAGCAAGACCCAACAAATCGAAACGCGGTAAGTTAACTCATGAAGAGCGCGACTCAAAACAGGGCGTTTCAGCAAAAGAGCGTTCCAGGCAACGAGCCGTTTTGAAAAAACTTCGCGCAAAAACCCAGCTGGTACACATCCAGCTTTATCAAGATTGGATGAGTTCCAGGTCCCACCGTATCCTGCTCTAACGCCGTACACGCGCTGCGGAGTCCGCCGAAAGCTACAAGGACGCGACCACCTGCGCGCTATCCTGACCGAATCGCATCAACCCACCCGCAATGCTGTTTGCGGCGTCCCAACTCGCACGCTGGTTTGATTCCGTCTCCTTTCGCAGGTATCATCGAGAGTTGATGCTTTCCCTCCGGCTTTATCGAAGCTTCCGCTCTCGAACGGCAGGCCAGCGAATTCCCGGGAATCTGCTTGGTTTTGCCCTCATTTTACTTTTTGTAGCCGTCATCTCGAGCGCCGCCCAAACCGCGGAAACCCTTCCGGTCGATCAGATCAAGCCTGGAATGAAGGGTTACGCCTCGACAATTTTCGCCGGCGACCAGATCGAAAAGTTCAACCTCGACGTGATTGGCGTGATGGAAAATTTTCTGGGACCAAAACAGTCCATCATCCTCGTCGAACTGAAGGGCCCCAAGGTTGAGCACACCGGCGTAGTTGCCGGTATGAGTGGCAGCCCCGTCTATATCGAGGGAAAACTTGCTGGAGCTCTCTCTCTCAAGCTGGGCATCTTCACGAAAGAAGCGATTGCCGGCGTAACCCCGATCGCCGACCTGTTCAGTTTGCAAATGTCGCCCAGTATCGCGCCAGCCATGACGGCCGAAAATCGCGACTCGCAAAACCGGCTTTCCTTGCCCACCCAGCTCGCGCGTAATGTGGGACTTTCTTCGAGCGCCTATCTTCAACCCATCGAGTCGCCGCTTGTCTTTTCCGGCTTTCACCCGGCCGCGCTACAAAAATTTGCCGGAGAGTTAGAACACTACGGCATGGTCGCGATGTCAGGAGGTACCGCGCCCGCGCAACCCGATGACGCGAAAATCGTCCCCGGGGACATGGTTGGAATGGTTCTGGTGCAAGGCGACGCGTCGATTAACTCCGCCTGTACCGTCACAGCGGTCCGCGATGACCGCGTTTATATGTGCGGACATCAGCTGTTCGGCTTCGGAACGATGGCTATTCCAATGGCGCGCTCCCGCGTACTCACTACGCTCTCGTCCGAGCTGGCCTCCACAAAAATTGTCAAGCTCGGCGGCTTGATTGGCACCATAACCGACGATCGCCTTACCGCCGTTGTGGGCAAGCTCGGCGCCCCGCCGGCGATGATTCCGATGGACCTCACAGTGACTACAGCGCTTGGCGAAAAGCTTCTTCACTTTCAGTTGATCCAGCATCCCAAGATTACGCCGCTTCTCGTGGCCCTCACCGCGTTCAACGGGCTCGTTGCCAATTCGGTTTACAGCGAAGGAACAACTCTGCGCTTAACCGGCCAGATTTCCATTGCCGGCCATTCGCCCGTCCAGCTGGAAAACATGTTTGCGCCCACTGAACAATTCCTTCCTGACGGAATCTTTGTGGCCACTACCGTGCAGAATATTTTTACGCGAATTTTTTCTAATCCGTACGAGGCTGCCAAGATTGACCGCATCGCATTGCGCGTTGAGGGAATTCCCGAGCGGCGCGGCGCTTCGATTGAAAGTGCCTGGCTCGATAAGAGCGAAGCCGCTCCCGGTGAAACGTTGCGAGTCAGGGTCCTTTTGCGTCCTTATCGCGGCACGCCTACCATCACTGAAATTCCGATCAGCATCCCCCCGCAGGCTGCCCGAGGGACCACGCTGCGCATTCTGGTGAGTGACGGGGATCTAGTGAATCGTTCGGTGCGCCCTTTTTCTCCTGGCCCCCCGCAGAATCTGGCTGGGCTCGAGCAGCTCATCACGCTTCTCAATCGCGAGCGCCGCAATGACCGGCTGTACGTGACGCTGTTCGGCCCAACGCCGACGCTATTCGTGGAAGATAAAGAGCTGCCTAACGCGCCGCTTTCACAAATTAACGTGCTCGAGCACCGTCGCACTTCCGGCGGCGCGCAAATGTTGCGCGAATCGGCGGCCGGCGAATGGTCCGCGCCGATGAAGGAAGTGATTTCCGGTTTTACCTCGCTTACCATCACCGTGAAATAGCGCGCCAACTCTTTGCGCTTACTCTTCACAATGAGGTCCAGGTAAGAATGGCAACGCTGCCGAAGTATTCTGGGAAACATGGCATGGACGCACAACGCCCGATGAATGCAGCGCACGCGCGGAGATTTTTGCCACTCGCGTTGGCGACAGCACTCGCGGCAATTCTGGGTTTGCCGCTTGCTTTGCAGATGCAAGCGGAACACACGCGTCATTGGCGTCAGGCCTCCTTCGAAGATTTCTCGCGCGGTACGGCGAAGGGTGTGGCGTTGCGCAGCGACGGCCGCCTCGAGCTCGCACCGCACTTTGCCAGCTTTACCGATGCCGACTGCGCCTATCTCTGGGCGCTGCGCCTCGATTCCAAAGGAAACCTCTACATTGCCGGCGGCTCCAACGCCAAGGTGTTGCGCGTGGATTCTGCGGGAAAAGCGACAAGAGTTTTTGAGTCTGGCGAGCTGACCGCACAGGCTATCGCCATCGATGCACGTGACAATCTCTATGTCGGCACATCGCCTGATGGAAAGGTTTACAAGATTACTCCGTCAGGCGAAACAAATGTCTTCTTTGAGCCCAAAACAAAATATATCTGGGATCTTCTCATTGATCCAAGGGGCACCCTATATGTAGCCACGGGCGATAAAGGGCAAATTTTCGCCGTGGCTCCGGACGGAACAAGTGAACTATTTTATTCCGGCGAAGAAACCCATATTCGCGCGCTGGCTCTCGACTCCAGAGGGAATGTAATCGCCGGCACTGATCCCAACGGCTTGATTTTGCGCGTGCCTGCGGGGCATTCACCGGCTACCGCGAAAAAGGCCGGCACAAACCACGATAAAACCGCGGTCGAAGCCGCCCCGAAGAGCCTGCAGAATAGGTCTGAGCCGAATAACCGGCAGCAGGCATCTGCAACCGAGCAGAAAAGCAACCCACGAAAAGCATTTGTTCTTTATGAGACTTCGAAAAAAGAAATCACTGCACTCGTCTCCGACAATGCCGGCAACATTTACGCGGCAGCCATCGGTGAAAAACAGAAGGCCAGCGGTGCGATTACACCTTCTTTGATCTTTCAACCCCCGCCTATCAACACCGCAACGACCACCGGCGGACTGACCATCATTACGGCTCCCATTCCGCAGCCAACCATTTTCTCCCCCTTTCCGCCTGCGGTCTCCAGTGCCGTGTTCCGCGTCGCTCCCGATGGAGCGCCCGAGGAAATCTGGAACTCGCGCGACTCATTGGCGTACGCGCTCGGAGTTTCATCGCGCGGCAAACTTCTGCTGGGCACGGGAAACGATGGGGCTGTCATTGAGATCGAAAGCCCCGGTGTTTTTGCGAACTTTGCCAAAACCGGCTCAGCACAAGTCACCTCATTCGCGCAATCGCCGTCTGGAAAAATGTATTTGAGCACTGCGAATCCCGGGAAAGTATTTACGCTCGGGCCGGACTATGAAGCGGAAGGCAGCTTCGAGTCGCAAACCTTTGACGCGCGCATGTTTTCCGAATGGGGCCGCCTCGAATGGTTTGGCGATGGTGCGGCGCGCAGCACGACCTTGAAAACCGAGGCACCCTCGAAAAACGATACGGCGCGAATTGCGTTGTATGCGCGCTCGGGGAACACCTCAGATCCTGGGAAAGATTGGAGCCCCTGGGCCGGACCTTACACGGTTTCTGGCGCCAAAGTCGAATGTCCGCCTGCGCGATTCATCCAATGGAAAGCGCAATTGAAAGGGCAGTTGAATGATGGAATCAACTGGATCAGCATCGCGTATCTGCCCAAGAACGTCGCACCGGTCATTGATGCGATCGTTCTGCAGAATCCCGGTGTACGCATCCAGAATCCGTCTCTGAATCCAACGCCACTGCCGCCGTCGGCGCAAGTGAAAATGCCGCCGCAGACCAACCCGCTTGGCGGAATTACGGTGACTTCGGCCCCCCTACAGGGTGATCGGGCCGCGCCGAAATTTGAACCCACACCGCAAGGAACGCAGCAAAAAGGTTTTCAGTCCGTGGTGTGGAGCGCGCACGACGACAACGATGATGAGCTCACTTACTCGTTATATTATCGCGGCGAAGGCGAACGCGACTGGAAAGTCCTGAAGGATAAAATTGACCAGAAATATTTCTCCTGGGACACGAGTTCGCTGCCCGATGGTGCGTACTACCTCAAACTCCTGGCCTCGGACGCTCCATCGAATCCGCGCCTCGAAGCATTGAAAGCCGAGCGCGAAAGCGAGCGATTCGAAATCGACAATACGCCTCCGGTGATCGAGGGGTTTTCCGCGCAGCCACCTGCTGGTCGCGACAGTTCCCCTACGCGCATCCATTTCGAAGCGCGTGACCGAGCCAGCACCATTGCGCGCGCCGAATTCAGCGTAGATGGCGGTGAATGGATGCTCGTCCCGCCAATCGGCCGGCTGAGCGATGCGCCCCGCGAAAGCTACGATCTCGCGCTCCCGGGCCTCTCGACAGGCGAGCATACTGTAGCCGTGCGCGTTTTCGACCGCTTCGAAAACACCTCCAGCAGCAAGACGACCTTCAGGATTTCACCGGCAAAACCGTGAGTGCCGGCGCGGCTGGGTCGGTGTGCGGCACGGCAGCACTTTCGTGACTGTGTCATACTTGCGCGTACGTCATTTCCAAAATGCTGGAAACTCCATGAGCGCAACACCTCATCCTGAATCCACTTTGGCGCCTGACTGGAAAACTATCCGCGAGGCGCACGAACGCATCGCGCCGCTGATTCATCGCACCCCGGTGATGACGTCGCAATCGCTCGATGCCATCGCGGGCGCGCGCATTTTCTTCAAGTGTGAAAATCTCCAGAAAACCGGCTCATTCAAAATTCGCGGCGCAACCAACGCGATTTTTTCGCTGACCCCCGCGGAAGCTGCGCGCGGAGTTGTCACGCACTCCTCGGGCAATCACGCTGCGGCGGTAGCCTATGCGGCACGACGGCGCGGAACGCACGCGTGGATCGTGATGCCGTCAAACGCCCCCTCGGTGAAGATGCAGGCAGTGAAAGCCTATGGCGGAGAAATCACCTTTTGCGAACCGCTTATTTCTTCTCGCGCGGAAACGTGTGCCCGAATCGAGCGCGAAACCGGCGCGGTCATGGTTCATCCCTACGATGACAACCGCATCATCGCCGGCCAGGCAACGGCTGCGAAAGAATTGCTCGAAGACATTGCTGATCTCGATGCGCTGCTCGCACCGGTGAGCGGCGGCGGCCTGTTGAGCGGTACCGCGCTGGGAGCGCATGGAATGCGCCCGGGACTTCGCGTGATCGGTTGCGAGCCGCAGCACGCCGACGATGCGTATCGCTCGCTCGCTGCCGGCCAACTTCAACCGCTCGAGAAAAGCGATACCATTGCGGATGGATTGCGCGCGCCGCTTGCTCCTCGCACGTTTGCAATTTTGCGCCAGCACGTTAACAAGATCGTGCTCGTAAGCGAAGAAGAAATTATCGATTCGATGCGCGCAGTCTGGGAGCGCATGAAGATTGTGATTGAGCCATCATCCGCGGTAGCCGTAGCGCCGCTGCTGCGGGTGAATGGTGTAGCGTCACTCGGATTGCCCCCGCGTCCTGACGGCCAACCTCACAAGATCGGCGTGATTTTCTCCGGCGGAAACGTAGACCTTGCTTCCCTGCCATTCTCCCGGCAGGTCAGGGTGTAAGACGCGGCAGGGCCCCCCATCCGGATTTGAGCTCTATACGGCTCGTCTTAAAAAATAGTGTGGGCTAGTTCACGTTCAGTGTCACCGGGATGCTATTGCTCAGGCTGCCCGAAGTTCCGGTCAGGGTTAGTGTGTACTGGCCGGCAGTCGTTCCATGCGCCGGGGGCGGCGGGTTCGTGCCCCCACCACCGCAACCCATCGCTTCGAAAATTAATAAGAATACTAAGGCCGAGAGCGTAACGCCCGCCAACGAACGCTGCCGCTTGGTCCGAGCGAGATACATCCACATCGCGAGTGGCGCCGCCAGGGCAATAAGCCATGGTATAGGCACCGTAGGCCACTGAGGTGCGAGGGGCAATGATGGAACGTTTGCTCGCGAGGTTGTGCCTACCGTCAGAGTAGAAGTTGAGGGATTCCCTCCTGGGGTAATCGAAGCGTTGCTAAAGGTGCACGAAGGCGGAGCTGGAGGCACCACTCCGGCGGGTGGCTGTACGCTACAAGTTAGGGTGATGGTACTGGCGAATCCGTTTTGCCCAGTCGCGGAGATGCTATAGGTTGCCGAGATACCCGCGTTCACGGTGTTGGTCGCCGGCTGACTGGCAAGGGTAAAAGGGAATGGGAGGGCAGACACGTGGATAACGCTCTTCCCGCCGAAGGCCACAGGGTTGGGATCCCCTAGACCAAATGAGCTGACCAGAATGAAGTACGTAGTACCTGCAGTGGCGCCGAAGGTGACCCTTGAAGTAACGATGATGCCTGGGTTGATGTCGTCGTTGCAGGCATTGGGAACTGCGGTCAGGGCTCCCGCAGAGCCAGTCCACACGGACAGGAAAGTGTCATAACTACTGCCGATGGTGTCGATGGTTACCGGGCCCATGACGTCGTTCAGCTTGTACCAGACCGTGTTTGTAGTACCGGGCGCCGGATTTCCCGGGATGGACATGGAACACGGGGGCCTCGGGTCGGTTGGTTCGGTTGTGGCCGCGGAACTGTCTCGCGTATCGACAAAACTGTTATTCACCAATGCGACTTGCAATGCATTTGCGAAATTATCGTTTACCGGGGGCGGGGAAACGACCGTGAAAGTTGGCAATAACTGCGGCAAAGTTGTGACGCCGCCTCCCGGAGGGGGATTCATTACCCCCACGTCGTTGGTACTGCCAAACTGCGCCATTAAGCTGGCGGGAACTGTCGCGCTTAATTGCGAGGAAGAGCTAAACGTGGTAGCGAGAGTGCTGTTGCCGCCGGGGCCGCTAAAGTTGGGGTTGAATATAACCTTAGATTGACTATTAAAATTCGTGCCGAGCACGGTGACGGGCGTATCCGGCGAGTTTACACTGATGCGATTGGGAGTCACCCCGGAAATGGTAGGGGCCGGTGCCAACACCGTGAACGTCAGAGCATTGGTGGCCATCGGCTGCGCCGGATCTGTAACCATCACCAGGGCATTGCCGCCGCTCGCAGTAGCGGCGCCCGGAATCACGGCAGTCAATTGATTCGGGTTTGGAGTGCCGCCGGGCATAATGATCGTGGTGTTCCCATTAATCGCGAACGCGATTCGCGAGTTGGGGGTAAAACCATTTCCCCCTACGGTAAGCGAGACCCCGGAAGCTCCTGCTGGGGCAAAAGTCGGAGAAATGAGCGTGATGCCGAACGTGGAAGTGCCTCCCAAGGACAAATTCCAAGCTCCGCGCCCGTGCGTCGCTGCGAAAAGGGTTCGGGAGGCGCGGTGCATGCGCAGGGACAGGACCGCGACGTTTGGCAAGCTGTTGTTATTGAGGGTTGTCCAGGTCGCTCCGCCATTGCTAGATAAAAACACCCCGATATCGGTGGCCGCATAAAGAGTTCCAGGAAGGTCAGGGTCAATCACGAGGTCATTGACAGGCACATTGGGCAAGTCGGTAGGATTGGGGCTATCGCAATTTCCTACCCGGGTGCAGCTTACATCCACCCAGGGGGCTCCCGCGCTCACGGTCTTGAATATATGCCCCATGCGATCTCCGAAGCCGGAAAATCCGGAGAAGGTGATGTAGGCCGTATTTCCGGACGGGTCGGAAGGATCCACGATAATCTGTGTTGGCTGCCTCTGGGGAAGGGGACCGCTAAGCGAAGTGAAGTTGACCGAACCTGGGCCGACGTTTTGGGCCACGAATACTCTGACGTCGCTGGTGGCCGCATAGACGACACTGCCGTTATTGCCTCCTACCGTGAGCGCAACAACCACCGCTCCTGGGGCGAGAGGCCCTGACGAGGTTGCCTGCCAGGAATTCGCACCGTCCACTGTCTGCCAAACCTTTGTAGTGCCGAAGTAAAGTCGGTTGGGATTAGCGGCGTCAATGGCCATCGGCGCAATAAAGGCCAACCGGTCGGCCGGATCGATCCCATTGTCCGCAATCCTAAAGGAGCGAGGCGCGCCATTGGTCGTCGATTTCTGCAAACTCAGAAGCTGGCAAAGAATGTAGACGGTGCTGGGAGTGACCGGATCGATTAACGTCCAGCCCCCGTCGCCGCAGTGATCATTGTCAATCCAGTTAGCGGAACCACTGTAAATCAGGCTGCCGTTATCCTGCGTGCCGGCAAACGCGAACGAAGGATTAGATGGATGTACCGACAGGCTGGGATAAAATTGTGCCAATTGCAGTCCCGGATTGTTGATATTCGTCCACGCAACGGTGCTCGCTTCGGCATCATCGGCGCGCCAGATTCCCCCATCGTTCCCCAAATACAAGCGAACTCGACCATCGGGCAATTTGATGAAGGCCATCGCGTGCTGATCCACGTGGGGACGGTTAGGGTCAGAAGAGTTTGCAGTAGGGATGACCGAACTGAAATTCATCCCGTCGGTGGCGCGCACAACCCACGCGAAGGCGTTGTTTTGAACCACCGCCCCGCCGCCGAAAAATACGGTCCTGCCGCTCGGATCGAAAGGATCAACCTTCACGACATTGTCATACCAGCACTGAGATCGACAGATGTCGGGGGCGTTGGTCCTGGTCCAGTTCGATCCGCCGTTGGTCGTCACCCAAATTCCGTGGTTGGTACGCGAGTTAGAGTTGGCGTCGGCAATCGATGCGTACACTGTGTTGGCATCGAAGATCCCCATATCAATGCGGCCAATGGGGCTAGGCAATCCGCTGCCGGGCATGTCCGCCAGGTTGGCAAACGTTATGTTGGTACACTTTGCAGGAAGGTTTCCCGCGCTGCCCTTGCCGTCGGCAATCGTTGACCTGTAAATTCCATTCGGATTAGTGCCTGGAAACGTGGAGCCAGACGAGCGGCCCAGAGCGGCGAACGCCACGGTGGAACGAGCATAGCCGGCAAACGTCGCCATCTGGCCGGGAAGGATATTGGCCCAGTTGAGACCGCCGTCATCGGAACAATAGACACCGGCAGAGTTGTTGCCAGTGAAGATTTGTACGCCAGCGAGAATGAGGTTTGGATTCGACGGATTTACCGACAAGTAGCTGATGCGTGCTCCGCCCCCGGGAAAAAAATCACTCCCGAATGGGCCAACAAAGGGATTATTGCAGCTGGGACCAGGTGTTGGGCACGTCGCGCTCCAGGTTATGCCTCCATCGGTGGATTTCAAAATTCCTGCGCCGTAATAAACATCGATTCCCGTCGAAGCCTGTTCGCCGGTGCCCGCATAGACAATATTCGGGTTTGCCGGCGCGAAGGCAATTGAGCCCATGGCCAGCGACGGGGCAAAATCCGTTTCCGGCGCCCACGAATTTCCCGCATTGGTAGAACGCCAAATGCCGCCTTGCGCGCCGCCAATGAGAACGGTGTCCCCGCTCGGATCCCTTGGGTCGACCGCAATGGTAGTGATGCGACCGGATACCGGGCTGAAGAAGCCCCCGCTTGCCGGCGCGGGGCCGATGGGCTGCCAGACCGGCACAGCAGCGGGGCCGATTGAGGTTGCGGCAAACCCACCCTGCGGAGTGCGGAAGAGCTTGCCTTCGGTCTCCATCATATTCTGCATCTGCTCGAAGGCCTTCATACGTGCGCCGGCGGGGATACCAGGCAATGGGAAAGCGCGTTGCTCATAGAACCATTGCATCCGTTGCAAGACTGCGTCGCCTTCGTCTTTTTCATCTTCGCCAGGTACCGTGGCGCGCGCGTCCACAGTCGCGGACTGCCCAGTGCGGTTCACTTTTGCGGGAATGATCGGCGCAGGGGGCGGCTCACCTTTTTGTTGAGCGTTCGCCTGCTTCCCCCACAGGAACAATGAGAGCAGAAGCAACGTAAGAGCGCTCCGAGGGAAACAGTTTCCGACCGCTTGGTGCGTGCGACCTCGACTGCTGGGCTGCCACCGATTCATAGCTACCCCTATTAGGATCAGCAAGGTCGAACTAGTGTGGCAGCACGCTATACCTTGGTACTGGTTTTGGCAAGAAACAATAAAGTAACCCGCGGTATTTATGTCACGGAAGACCGGCAATGTGGCAACAAGTTTTGGGGCTTCAAAGCGCAACCTTGGCATCCAGGGGCGGAAAAACTATGTTCCAAAAACCTGGCGATGGGTGGTCGAACTCGAGCGGAAGCAGCGCTCCCTCGTTTGTGACTTGCGGATGCCGAACGATCCTGCAGCCTTGACGCTCGCCCGTGTGGGCATTTTCGAGAATCAAATGCGTATCCAGCGGAATCGGTTTGGAATGCAAAACCATCGTGCCATGATCATTGACCGCCACCGTGAACGCCTGCATGGCCGCCTGTCCCGGAAGATGCAAAACCACAGGAACACGTATCATGACGCGCTGGCTACGGCGGCGATCGTTACGAGGGAGCGGTTGCGGATCTGGCATCAACGACGTTTTTGTGTGAATCACAGTTCTAACCCCCAGAAATCCATTTCCGGCGTCACGAGTTCAACGCCTACTTCCCAACCTTCTTGGCGCGGATTGCCTTTCCAGACCACAACCCCGGCATTCGAAATCTTTGTGGCTAAATTCGTCACTTGGACCCGCTGCTCAAGGTTAAGCTCGGCTCGGAGTACAACCATGCAACCGTACGGATTGACGATGCGCGTATTCGCTTGGGCGCGGACTTTTTGCCCCGAAGCGTCGGTCCATTCGATCAGCACCAGGACGCGTGAATTCAGCCGTACGCCGCGGCGCTTTTGCCGCTGTTTAGCGGCAAGAGAAGCTTCCTTGCGAAAGCTAGCAAAGGAATTCTTTGGCATGGAACGATGCTAGGTAAGCGGAAAGGAGTGGTCAATAGTACGCGACCTAACGGTTATGGGAACATATGACACTGAAGCGCGGTTAGCCGCCGGCGCAGCGAAACACTGCCGGACAAAACGGCCCGGTGATCCGGCAAACTACCGTTGTAGATTCGGTAGTCTTCAGTCCGCAGATTGCACGACCGGTGCCGGGTGCTTGCCGGTGGCGCGGCTGATCCAGCCGCGGAACCCTTCCATATAAATGTAAAAGACTGGCGTGAGATATAGCGTCACTACTTGCGAGAACAGCAGCCCGCCGACCACAGCCAGGCCCAGTGGACGACGCGCTGCGGCACCGGCACCAAATCCAAGCGCGATCGGCAGTGTACCCATGAGCGCGGCCATCGTCGTCATCATGATTGGCCGAAAGCGCACCAGGCATCCGCGATATATGGCCTCGGCAGGTGCAAGATTGTTTTCGCGCTGCGTCTCAATGGCGAAATCAATCATCATGATCGCGTTCTTCTTGACGATGCCCACCAGCAAAATCACGCCGACGAACGCGTAAAGGTTCAGCTCGGCATGGAACAATTTCAGCGTCAGCAGTGCGCCGAATCCCGCCGAGGGTAATCCGGAGAGAATTGTCAGCGGATGGATGAAACTTTCATAGAGCACTCCGAGCACAATATAAATTACGAGAATGGCCATCAGCAGGAGAATCCCCAAACCGGAAAGCGATGACTCGAAGGCCTGCGCGGTGCCCTGGAAGCTCGTGCTGATCGTGGCCGGGAGCGAGGTGCGCGCGAGATTCTGCACCGAGGGTACGGCGTCGCCGAGCGCTGTGCCGGGCTTCAGGTTAAACGACAACGTGACCGCCGGAAGCTGGCCAAGATGATTCACCGTCAGCGGGCCGTAGGTTGGATTGAGCCGCGCCACGGAATCAAGCGGCACCAACTGACCGGCCGCCGCACGAACGTACAAGAGCGAAAGCGCTGCGGTATCAAGTTGATATTTTGGTGCGAGCTCCATGATCACGCGATATTCATTGTTGGGCGCGTAGATAGTGGAAATCTGGCGGGCTCCGTAACTGGTGTAAAGAGCGTCTTCAACCTTCTGCGCTGAAAGGCCGAGCGCCGCCGCTTTGTCGCGGTCGATGACCACATTGACCTGCGGATTCTTGATCAGCAAATCGCTGTTGACGTCCTGCAACCCAGGCAGCTCGCGCAACTTTTTTTCGAAGTCCGCCGCCGCGCGGTAGAGTTCTTGGGTATCAGGGCTTTGCAGTGTGAATTGGTAAAGCGCTTTGGTGAGGTTGCCTCCTACGCGAATCGGCGGCAGGACCTGCGGATAAGCGCGTATCCCCGGCACGACCGCAAGCGCCGGCCGTAGCATCTGCACAATTTGATCCGCTGGCGGGCGATCCTTGGGCTTCAAGCGCATAAACATGATTCCCGTGTTGACGCTTCCTGCTGCGCCCCGTCCCCCGCTGCCCACGCTTGAAAAAACATTTTGTACATACGGATTGCGCAGAACGATATCGATCAGTTGCTTCTGGTGATCAACCATCGCTTCGAAGGAGATGCCTTCGGCTGCCTCGGTAAACGTAAAAATTGCGCCGGTATCTTCGTTGGGAAGAAATCCTTTGGGAATTTCGCGCGCGAGCTCAATCGTCCCCAGCAGCAATAAAGAAGACACCAACATAGTCGCGAACCGGTGCCGTAGGGCCATGCGCAGCGTGACGTCGTATCCGCGCTCGAGTGCCTGGTGACCCCGCTCGAAAGCGTTGAAGAGCGCGCCGTGCTTTTGTTCCTTGCCCGGGCGCAGGAAGCGGCTGCATAGCATCGGCGTCAGGGTCAGCGAGACAACCCCTGAAACGAGAATGGCCGCTCCGATCGTCACCGCGAATTCATGCAGCAAGCGCCCAAGAATCCCGCCCATAAATAGCACCGGGATAAACACCGCTGCGAGCGACAGCGTCATCGAAATAATCGTGAAGCCCACCTGCCGCGAACCGTTGTACGCGGCCTGCATCACTGGTTCGCCTTCCTCAATGTGGCGAACGATATTTTCGAGCATGACGATGGCGTCGTCGACAACGAAGCCCACCGACAGCGTCAGTGCCATTAACGACAAATTGTCGAGCGAATAGCCGAGCAGATACATCACCGCAAACGTTCCAACAATAGACATCGGCAGCGCGAGGCTGGGAATGATCGTCGCCGAAAGATTACGCAGAAATAAAAAAATGACCATGACCACCAGAAAAATGGTGAGAAGCAGCGTGAACTTGACGTCGCTTACCGAATCGCGAATCGAAATGGAGCGATCGTTAAGCGTCTCGAGAAAAATCGATGCCGGAAGCTGCGCGCGGAACGTTGGCATCAGCTTTTTGATGTTGTCGACGACCGCAACTGTGTTGGTGCCGGGCTGCCGTTGGACAGCCAAAATAACGGAACGCTGGCCGTTGAACCAGCTCGCCACTTTATTATTTTCAACGCTGTCGACCACCTGGCCGAGCTCTTCCAGGCGCACCGGAGCATTATTGCGATAGGCGACCACCACCGGCCGGTACGCAGCGGCATTGGTGAGCTGTCCGGTCGCCTGCACGGTGACCGCTTTGTGGCTGCCCCACAGGGTGCCCGTCGGCAAATTCACGTTCGCGCTTTGCACCGCGGCTTGCACTTCATCGATGCCGATATGCCGCGTGGCCAGCTCGCGAGGATCCAGCTGTATGCGCACGGCGTACTTTTGTGAGCCATACACGACCACTTGCGCAACTCCGCTTACCATCGAAATTCGCTGCGACAAAAACGTTTCCGCGTATTCATCGACTTGCGAAAGCGGCAGCGTCTTCGAACCCAGCGCCAAGTACAAAATTGGCTGGTCGGCCGGATTCACTTTTGAAAACGAAGGCGGGCTCGGCATGCCCTGCGGAAGTTGCGCCGACGCTTGCGTGATGGCGGTCTGTACGTCCTGCGCGGCGGCATCCAAGCTGCGGCTCAGCGTGAATTGCAGCGTGATCTGCGTTGCACCCAGGAGGTTCGTCGAGGTCATTGAGTCGAGCCCTTGGATCGTCGAAAACTGGCGCTCGAGCGGTGTAGCCACCGAGGACGCCATCGTTTCCGGACCCGCGCCGGGCAAGCTCGCAAAAACTAGAATGGTCGGAAAATCTACGTTGGGTAGGTCATTCACCGGCAGCGCATAATAGGCCACGATGCCGAACATCAAAATCGCCAGCATGACCAGCGTCGTTGCAATCGGTCGTCGAATAAAAAAATCAGAAATGCTCATGGCCGGCCCTGCGGACTTGCTTGCGGACTTGGCGCCCCACTCCCTGGCGGGACCTGCTGGCTTACCGGCGCGTTCTTGATTTCGACTTTTGCGCCTGGCGATAGCCGCAATTGCCCATCGACAACCACCGTCTCGCCCGGCCGCAACCCGCTCGTCACAATGGTTTCGTTGCCCACGGTTCTGCCTGTTGTCACCGGGCGTAGCTGCGCGGCGTTATCCGATCCCACCACGTAGACGAATTGCCCATTTTGCCCCACTCCGATCGCTGGGGCAGGCGTGACCACCGCGTTCGCCTCCGAGGTCAGGCGCATCACCACAGTGACAAATTGCCCCGGCCAGAGTTTGCGCCGCTCGTTGGAAAATGTAGCTTTCATGTGAATCGTGCCCGTGCTCGCGTCCACGGTGTTATCGATGAACGTAAGTTTGCCCGTATCAAAAGCCGCGGTCTCATCGGAAATTTGCGCCGTCACCCGCAATTGCCCGGCGCCCATATACTGCTTCACCGCCGGCAGGTTTTGCTCCGGCACCGCAAAATTCACGTAGATGGGTGACAGCTGATTGATCACCACAAGAATCGGCAGATCATTGGCCTTCACTAAGTTCCCCGGATAGACCAACACGCTCCCGGTGCGCCCATCGATCGGCGAAGTAATCTCGCAATACGTCAGATTGAGTTTAGCGTTATCAATCGTGGCTTTATCGGCACGCAGTGCCGCTTCTTGCGAATCCGCCTCCGCGCGAATCGTGTCATATTGATCGCGCGGCACGATTCCCTGTTCGAACAGCTGTGCGTAGCGCCCTGCTTGCATACGTACGTTCTGCGCCTTGGCTTTGTCGCGCTCGAGCGCCGCTTCCGCTTGCTGCAGCGCAACCTCAAAAGGACGCTTGTCAATCTCAAACAGCAACTGGCCTTTGCGCACGTCCTGGCCTTCGCGGAAATGCACTGACTGCACGATTCCGGTGACTTGGGCCTTCAGCGACACGTTGGAATACGCCTCGACATTCCCTACCGCGCGCACCTCCACCGGCATACTTTTCTGCAGCACTTTACCGACCACAACCGGCACGGGCGGAGCGGCAGGCGCGGCGGCCTGCGGCTTCGCACACCCCACGACGCTCGCGACAAGGGACACGACCAGAGCGGTGCAGCAAATGGAAGCAGGCCGTATCTTGCCTACACCTTGCCCGAAACTGGTTGCACCCGGGTGCTTGTCAGACAACAAAGGCCTGTACGCTGATCTCTGCAATCACAATCTCCTGAAAACAGCTGATAATACTGGAGGAAACCTCTATCGTACATCGTGCGGGGAACTCAATCAAAGGCACACCAAAGTCCGGTAGTGGGTCCGTTTGGATTGCCGCGTAACGCTCTAAGCGCTTAGTTGCTGCACGAACCGTAAGGTGTTCCCGTCGGGATCTTGCACGTAGAACTCGCGCGTCCCCCAGCTCTGATCAATTGGGCCTTCGTGAACCGCCTCAGGGGCGTCCGGGTTGCCTGGCGTCTTCAGCCCTCGCGCTCGGAGCTTGCGAAACAAGGCTTCGACCTCGCCCGTCTGCACAACGATCGCCTGTCCGAACGTGCCGTCTCCGTTATGGCTTGAGAGAATCAGCGAGTCGCCTTCTCGCATGAGGACGCTAAAGGACGGATCACTGTTGTCGTCATCCCCGTCGACCCACTCGAAGTCTAGGACCTTTGTGTAGAAAGCGATCGACGCCTCCATGCATCTGCAGCGGACGGTTGGGATGATTGCCACCATCCTCCTAACGGGCCAGCGATGTTCAAACTGACCCACTACCCAAAGTCCTTGCAGCGTGTAGCGTACACTCAGCACCACCCCTCTGCTTACATCGATGCCGCACGCCCCAAAAAGTAACGCAGGTTGCTGCTCGGCAGTCCCCTAGGCGGACCCGTTCCTCGATATAAACGCAGCTGCCGCCGGAAAAGTAACGCGGCTCACGCATTTCTTGGACGGATCGCGCAAACGGTCGGTTGCGTCTTGCAACTTCTTTACATACACCGGCCGGAAATTCGGGTTGAAGCATTCCAGGAGTTTCAACAGCAGTTCGAAAACCCACAGCCGGTTGTCTTTATAGCGCTCAGTCCTAGTATAATTTTCTACAAGAACGTTCTGCAAACCCCTTAAGAATCAGACTCTTCCAAATCAAAGAACGTAACGCTAGAGTCGTTTAGAATCATCCACTCTGTTAAAAAAGCGCCTGGGAGGGTCCCCGCCCTGCGGGGAATAGCGTAGACACAACATCTGTGGCTGATTAGAATTCGAGTCGGCCGCAGACCCCGCGATACGAAGCGCCTTGAAGCTTGACCGAGGATTACAATGAAATTAGTGACGTTTCAAGAACACAGTAGAAGAAGTCGCATCGGCGCGCTCACCGCAGACGGTCATATTGTTGACCTCAATGCCGCCTATGCCCTCTACCTACGCAATGCGCAGAACGAGGGTGCTTTCTACGCCTTGGCCGATGCCCGCGTCCCGGCGGACATGCGCGGCCTCTTTGACCATGGCGATCGCGGCGTTGAAGCGGCCCGCGCCGCGCTCGACTATGCTGTGAAGGAAGGACCGGAACGGACCGGACCCTCCGGCGAAGCGATATTTTTCCGGCGTGACGCAGTGAAGATCAAAGCACCCATCCAGCCGAAGAAATTCTTTCACACCGCTGGAAATTTCCGCGAGCATCATGAAGAAGCGCAAAAAGCCGGCTTCTCTCACCCGGTTCTCCCTTGGATTGTCTTTTTCCAAAACGTGGACGCCATCATCGGCCCGGATGAACCGATTATCTATCCCCAGCATCTCACCGAGGAGCTCGACTACGAACTCGAGCTGGCCGTCGTGCTCAAGAAATCCGGCAAACATTTCTCCGCCACAGACGCTCGCGACTACATTGGCGGCTATGTGATCTTCAATGACGTGACCGCGCGTGATATTCAGCGCCGCGAAATGAAATCGGGTGTCTTCAGTTTCTGCAAGGGGATTGACAGCTTCTGCCCGCTTGGCCCGCACATCGTGACCGCCGACGAAATTCCCAATCCCAACAACCTAGCGATGGAGCTGCGCGTCAATGGAACAATGCGCCAGCAATCGCATTCCAGCAAAATGTCCGTGACCATCCCCGAAATTCTGGCGCACTATTCTCCAATGGGCTATAGCGCTGGCGACGTGCTCTCGACCGGCACGGTTTCCGGCGTCGCGGCGTTCAGCGGGGATCCCAAATCGCTCTACTTGAAGCCCGGTGACGTGGTCGAATGCGAGATTGAAAAAATCGGCGTGCTACGAAATCCTGTCGTTGCCTGGAAGGACATCCACGGCAGCAAATCCATGGTCGCGGCCTGATTGAAATCTGACTGACTACGAAAAAAAACGAGAGCGATGACGGCCCCACAACCATCCACAAGCGGAACCTGGACGAGTGCCTTGAACGAGAGCCCGGCGATTCAGTCCCCTTTCGAGCATGCCGGACCGGTCAAATTTTACGACACGACATTGCGCGATGGCGAACAGAGCGTTGGCATCGTGCTCCCTCCCGCACAAAAGTTGGAAATCGCCAGAGCCTTGGACGCGCTAGGCGTCGGCCGTATCGAAGCGGGCTTTCCGCGCGTTTCTGCCGATGATGCCGAAGCGTTCAAGCTCATTGCCGGCGCCGGATTGAAGGCTGAGGTCTGGGGATTTTCGCGCGCGGTCCGCGGTGATGTGGACGAGTTGCTGCGGCTTGGCGCGCGCGCCGCGGTCATCGAAGCTCCCACCAGCTCGATCAAGCTCGCGGCCTATGGCATCTCCGCAGACCAGTCGCGGCGTCGCGTGGGCGATGCGGTCGGCTACGCTCGCTCGCATGGCGTAAAGGTGATGTTCTTTTCCGTGGACGGAACACGCACCAAACTCTCCGAGCTAAAAAGTTTTTATCGCACGGCGCTCGATGCCGGCGCGGAAGAGCTTGCCGTGGTCGATACGATTGGCGCGTGCGGACCGGAAGCGGTCGAGTTTCTCGTGCGTGAAGTCCGCGAATGGGTTGGCTCGAGTGTTCCGCTGCATTTCCATGGGCACAACGATTTTGGCTTGGCGACCGCGTGCGCCATTGCCGCGGTGCGCGGTGGCGCTCAATGGATTCAGGGCACGATCAATGGAATGGGCGAGCGCGCCGGCAATGCCGATATCGGTGAAATCGCGCTGGCCTTGCGCACTCTTTATAACGTGAATGTCGAGCTTGATCTCACAAAAATTCGCGAAGTTTCCCGTATCGTTTGTAAAGCTTCGGGATACCAAGTCGAACCGTGGAAACCGGTGGTCGGCGAAAATTTATTTATGCGCGAAAGTGGTGCAGTCGCCAGCCAGTTTCACATCCCCGAGGCTATTGAGCCTTTCTCTGCCGACCTCGTCGGGGCGACGCGCAGCGTCGTCCTTGGCAAAAAGAGCGGTCTCGATAGTATCGCCATCAAGTGTAAAGAACTGGGCATCGAGGTCCCCATCGAAAAACACCCTGCCGTTCTTGCAGGTGTGAAGCAACTCGGAACCCAGCAGCGCCGGCTCGTCACCGACGCGGAATTCCGCGAAATTATTGCCGCTCAGGGAAAGCCGTAAGGAGTTTAAGTGGACCGCAAACATTTCTACGAAATGATGAATGGCGAGGGCACGCTCGACTACGAACTGTACCTCAACACCAAATCACTGCTCTCCTGTCAGAAACCATTTGCCGAGCTCTGCAACCGAGACGAGCTACAATTCCAAGTGGTCCACCAGGTCGAAGAGCTTTGGATGAAGCTGATCGGCTATACGCTCCTCGATATCGACGATTATTTGCAGCAGGAAAACACCAATCGCGTTCTCACGCTATTTCGCCGCGTGCACATCGCGCAGCAATTGATGATTGACCAGATCGCGCTGCTCGAAACGATGTCGCCGAAGGAATATCAGGAAATCCGCTTGGGGCTCGGCAACGGCAGCGGCCAGGAATCGCCCGGCTTTCGCACCCTTCTTAAAATGTACCAGCCGATTTGGAATTCTTTTAAGGAGCGCTATTTAGATAAACACGGCCTCACCGTGGAAAAAATCTACAATTCTGAGTACGCGCATGGCGATGCGTATATGGTCGCTGAAGCCCTCGCCGAGTTCGACGAGCTTTTCCAAAAATTCCGCTACCATCACATGCAGTTGATTTTTCGCACCATCGGAATCAGCGCTAAATCGCTCAAGGGCCGGCCCGTCGAAATACTCGAAGAAGGCATGCGCCAGCAATTTTTCCCCGATCTGTGGGAAATCCGTCACAAGATGACGGACCTGTGGGGCAGCCGGTACGGCGTAAAACGCGAACCGCTGGGCGGGCACCATTAAAACGCCGTCACCATCACCAGTGCATGGGCGGACCCGCGGCCCAAAGACCCTCCACGTCTTCTGCAAGGTCACCACGCAGGCGCCACGGAGAAAATACAATTGAGTGTGCCCTTTCGAATTGGGGTGTTGCAGTTGAGCATGGAACCGCTCGATGAAACCGTGCGCATGGCGCAAGCCTGCGATGCAGCGGGTTTCGACAGCTTCTGGCTTGCCGAGGCATATCCCTGGTGGCGCAAGCATTCGATGGAAGCACGCTCTTCCACCGCAATCACCGCCATTGTGGCGCGCGAAACTCGCCGCATCGTGATTGGCTGGGGAATCATTTCTCCTTACACCCGTCATCCGGTGCAAATCGCGATGGAGGCGCGCGTCCTGCAGGATGCTGCCGGCGAGGGCCGCTTTTTGCTCGGTCTGGGCGCATCCAAAATCTTTATGAAAGAAATTGGCGAAGGCGAAAAGGGCAAAGAAGTTGGCCCCGCTACCGTGATGCGTGAGTGCATCGAAATTATCGAAGCCATGCTTTCCGGCGCGGAAGTCAAGTACGAAGGGAAGGCATTCTCGGCGTTCGCGCCCGCGTTAAAGCCGGATGCCAACGCCGCGCGCTGGCGACCACCGATCTATGTCGGCGCGACAGGGCCGGTTTTGCAGCGCCTTGCGGGATCGCATTCCGATGGTTTGCTGACCGCCAGTATCACCACGCCTGCGTTTGTGCGCTACTCGCGCAAGCTGATGGAAGAGGGCGCGCACAAAGCCGGGAAAGATGCTGCCTCGCTCGATCTAGGCGCCGTGATCGTTGGCAGCGTTGGAGAAGATCCGCAGACGGCGCGGGAAGGTGCTCGTGAAATGGCCGCGATGTATCTTGCCAACAAAGTGCAGAACATTCGTGGCTCGGCCGATACGCTCCTGGAATGCGCCGGATTGAGGTTCGATGAGATTCGTCCGATTGCCGAAGCGATGGAGCAAGGCGGGCGCAAAGCTGCGGCCAGAGCGGTAACCAATTCAGTTCTCGAAAAAGTTTGTCCTATTGCGGGTACCCCCAATCAGTGCATCGAGCGACTCGAACAATATCGTGCTGCCGGCTGCACGCACATCCTGCTCGAACTTTGGGGAGACCATCGTACCGAGCAAGCGCGTCTGTTTGGCCACAAGGTCCTTCCGCATTTTCACAAGCATACTTGAAGCGCCCAAACTGGTTACCATGACATGCTTTTCGCTCGATAATTGCGCCCGCTTGAACAATTCAAGAAAAGCTCAGTTTATAAAGGTTCAGTCCAGGAATGCTCGAGACCTTTCACCAGCGCCCACAGCGCGCGATGGAGTGGGGTTGGAACTCCCGTCTGTTCACCCCAGTGCACGATTGCCCCATTCATAAAATCCACTTCGGTTGGGCGCTTAGCGAGAATGTCCTGCAACATGCTGGCTTTGTGCTGACCCGGAGCACGCGCCCCTTTTTGCACAAGTTCCCGCGGATCGCCGTGCAACGGTATCCCGAGCGCTTGCGCGACGGCGAGCCCTTCATCAATTAGTGCGTTGAACAAATCGCCAGTCGGCGCAAAGCGGGTGGCGGCACCATGATGCAACAGAGTCAACGCGCCAACTGGATTTGTGGAAGCGTTGAAGATGAGCTTGGTCCATTGCGCGCCGCGTGCATCTTGGAGTGGGATCACGCTGAGCCCCCCACGATTCAACAGCTCGGCGAGCTGTTGAACTTGCGCGAACGGAGTATGGGTGGGTTCGAACGGTCCAAGCCAAGTATCGCCATTGATGTCGAAACCGACCTGACCGGGCGCAATGACGTGGCCAGCCGGAAAAGTGGTCCCACGAATCACCTTGCGGACATGCGCAGCTAGAATTTCTTCGTTGCCAACGCCGTTCTGCACGGAGCAAACAGGGCTCTTCTCCGAAAAAAGATGAGCGGTTTCACCGATGGCGCGGAGCGTGTGCGTGCTCTTGGTGGCGATGATGCCAAAGTCGCAGGGCGGGATTTCATGGGCATTGGTGGTGGCGCGGATTCGGGCGGTGAAATTGGCCGCACCAGTCAGTTGCAGGCCGCGCTCGGAAATCGCCTGGATGTGCTCCTTCCAGACGTCGTAGGCATAGACCTCGACACCATCAACGCGCGCGAGGTGCGCCGCGAAAATTCCTCCAATGGCTCCGCAACCGACAACGCAGATTTTCATTACAGTGCGCTCCGCTTACTGCGGGCCGGCGTAAAAACGCCAGGGAACATCCGCCAGGCATTCACCTTCTGTGCGGCCGACGCGATAGGTATCTTGCGTGTACAGGCATGTCTGGCCGTCGCCGTCAACTACCTGGGGATGAAAGCTGAAGATCATATTTTCTTTGAGCTCCACATTGCTGTTCGGACCAATCGCGGGATGCTCGATCATGGTCATACCGATCGAATGCCCGGTGAGATGACCGAATTTAAATCCTTTCTTTTCGAATACCGCGGCGGCGGCCCGATGAACGTTGCAAGCCAATTGGCCCTCGCGCATCTGCAGCCGTGCGTCTTCCATGGCCTGCGGATAGACTTGACTCATAGATAGCGTGCGCGCGCTGACGTGGCCGCGAATCAGCGGTCGGGAAAACTCGACCCAATAACCATCGGCTCCGGCGATTTCCAGCGAGTACAAGAGCAGATCGTCGGGAGCGACAACCCGCAGCGACGGCACCTTGAAATGGGCCTCGGCTTCTCCGTGAGGGCCACCCAGAAGGATGTTCATCATGCGCGAGCCGGCCCCGCGAGCAAAAAATCGCTCGACGGCGGGCGCCATAATCTCGGCTTCAGTTTTTCCGGGCTCATAGGCGATCAACAGTTCTTGGAAGCCGTCGAGAATGATGTCCATGCTGTCGCGGACGGCAGCCAGCTCGGCGGGGCTTTTGACGGCGCGAGCCATGTCAAATTGAAAATCGAACGGAACCAATGCAAGCGATGAAGATTGCAGCTCGCGGTAATCTCGCACAGCCATAATAAAATCGAGTCCGTAAATGCCCAGGCGCGTCCATTGTTTCGATTGGGCATGCTCGCGCAGCCATTTGCCAGGAATCTCAGCCCACACATGGTCGCGAACCCAGGGTTTGCTTTTATCACCGATCCAGCGGGCTTCGCGCGGGAAGATCAGCTGCGGCTCGCCTTCCAGAGGAAGAAGAACATAAACGTAGCGGTGGACTATTTCGAAGCCCGAAATGTAGCGAACTGCCCCCTCAAAACCGGAATACTGATTGCCGCAGACAATCAGCGCGTCAACATGTTCCGCCCGCATTTTTTCCCGCATGTTTCGGTAGCGGCGGGCGATTTCTTCAGGAGTTACCATGCAGTCGGATTCCTTTCAACAAGGCCGCGGATATCGGTCTGCAATTTCACGCGGTGATCAAGCCGCACCACAAATTTCGACCGCAGCCAATGCGTAAACTTTCGTGGTGTTGAGGAGCGTTTCGATTTTAACTTTTTCGCCTTCGGAGTCACGCGGGCCGCTCGATGGGCCGTAGTTTAGAGTGGCGATATCGTAGCGGGTCATGACCGAGGCGTCAGAATCCCAGAGCACTGTGGCGTGCTGCGGAGGCTTTCCCATCACTCGCTCGTGACACGCTTCGATGGTTTTTACCAGCTCGTGTTCTTTGCTGATTTCCGCGCCGGGAACGGAAACAAAAATTTCGGATTCAATTTCGTACGCGGGATATTTCTTGCGCAAATCGAGGACCAGCTGCTTGATGGAGCGCCGCGCTTGTTTTAGCTGCATCACTGGAGGAACACGAACGTCAAGAAAGACGTCGGTGCGACGCGGGGTGCGGCTGGCTCGCCACGGGTGGCCGCCGCGAATGCAGCCAAGGTTCACAACTCCGGGCTGACCATCGTAGCTGGCATCCTTTTCCCATTGCGCGATCCAGGCATAAATTGGATCGAGAATTTCTTTCATGCGATAGACGGAACTCTCCGACTGCTTACCGCGCGTGAAAGCAGTGTGTACGTAGTGACCGTGCGTCGAGAGGCGCACCCAGACCGAGCCGTAATGACCCAGCACGATCTGCAGGTCGGTGGGCTCGCCGAGGATACACATGTCCGGGAGAACGCCGTGATTGACCAGGTAGTGTGTGCCGACTCCGTAGCCGCGGTATTCTTTGCCGACAAATTCGTCGCTCCACTGCGTTTTTTCGATTTCACCGGCGACAGCAGCAATGGTGAGATCACCCTCGAGCCGGATGCCAGCGCGCATCAGAGCTTTTACGGCCTGGGTGTAACAAACGAGCGCGCCCTTCATGTTGTAAATGCCCAGGCCATAAATCATTTTGTCGCGGATCACAGCCTTCGGTTTGTAACCGAGACCGGTGAGAAACGCTTCCCGGCCGCTATTGGACGTGTCCATGTGGCCGTTGAACATCAAGCTTCTGCCGTTGGCAGTGCCTTCCCAAACCCCGACGACATTGGCGCGACCCTCTTCCACTTCCTGCCAGGAAACCTGGAGGCCAGCGGTTTCAAACGCTCCGCGCATATACTTGGCCATTTCTAATTCTTCGCCCGTGGGACTGGGAATATTCACGACGTCGCAGGACATGGCGACGATTTCTTCTTCGCTGATGTGCGACATAATCTTCCGCGCCAAATCACTTGTCACTTGGGTAAGGCCTCCGATAGATGTTCTTGGCATCTTCACACGGCAAGCCTAAAGACGAAAATCATCGGGGTAAGAACAAAGCTTTTCGTTTCCGGATTCCATGATCAGAAAATTGTCTTCGAGCCGCAACCCACCGCCACCTTCCCAGTAGATTCCCGGCTCAATGGCCAGCACCATGCCTTTTTGAATCACCCCGGGCGCGGCGGCATGCGCGTAGGGCGGCTCGTGCGCGCGCGCCCCGACTCCATGGGCGACAGGATGCGATGGCTGGCCAGCATAGCCCGCCGCGTCAATTCCGGCGCGGATGACACGATCGATTTCACCGAGCGGCGCGCCGGAGCGTGCGCAATCGGTTGCCTGGCCGAAAATCTTCAAGAGCTGGTCGAGCAGGTGATTGTACTCCGGGGTAAGGCGGCCGGGGCAGAGATTCTTGGTCAGGTCAGTCCAGTAGCCGTCGGCGCAGACCCAGATTTCGACGAGCGTGGGCTCATTCTCGACGACCGGACGGTGACTGGTGGCGGTGAAGGTGGCTATGCCGCTGCCGGACCACACCAGAGTGAAAGCGCGGGCCATTTCTATTTTTCCTTTGTAGCCGATGCCGACGGAATGGATGTGTCCCTCAATCATCGCGGCGACTTCGCTTTCCTTCATTCCCGGTCGGATGTGATCGCGGGCGAATTCCATGCCAATGGCGGCGAGCTCATTGGCCAGGCGCATGCGCTCGATTTCCTGAGGCGTTTTGATCATGCGCACTTCGGCCAGGAGCGGCGCTGCGTCAACGACCTGTTTGCAGGCTCCGCGAAATGCGTCGAAATAGCCCTGGGTGTAAAGCGTGGGTTCTCCGACCATGCGATCGCAAATTTGTGAACCCTGGGAGAGCTCGATGCCGACACGCTCGGTCAATTTTCGTTCGCGTAAAACTTCGAGCGCCATATCAAGCGAACGCGCAGTGGGCGGGCGGGGGTCACTAGGATGATAAAAGCGGAAATAACGAACGTCTTTGTTCCAGGAGGTTTGCTGGGCTTCGGCATACTGCGGCTCGATGACCAGAAGCGTGGGGTCGCCTTCGCGCGGAAAGATGGCGATGTCGTAGCCCTTCATGGTCCAATAATTGGTGAGGTAGAGAATGTTGTCGGGTGCGCGAACCACGAGCGCCGAAAGATCGTGCGTGGTCATTATTTGGCGAACGCGCTGCCATTTATCGGTGTCGAGTGGATAACCCATCGTTTTCCTGCCTACGTCCCCTTTGCGCTTCTAGTCCGCACTGTGTTCGGTTCCCTTCCACGCCCACGAAGCTTCTTTGCCCTTGATGAGCCGGTACAGCGCGGTGTGCAGCGGCGCGGGCACTCCGAGACGATGCGCTTCGCGCGCGATAGCCCCTCCAAGAAAGTCCACCTCGGTGCGCAGGTGGTGATGAATATCGTAAAGCATCGAGGGAGGATGATCGGTGGCGGCGCCTATCTTGTTCATCTCCCAGGGATCTTCGTGAAGGGCAATGCCAAGAGCCTCGGCAACGCGGCGGCCTTCCCCAATCAGGTCATGGAGCAGACGGCCGAGATCGCCGAATTCTTTTTCGGCTGCGAAGTGCGAGCAATGCGGCAATTCGGTGAGTGCGGAAACGGAATTTACGGCAGCGTTAAAGATTAATTTGGACCATTGAGCGGGGCGCGCGTCAGCGAGAGCAACGGCTTTGAGATCGGAGGCGTTGATGAGATCGGCTGCGCCCTGAACGAGCGATTGCGGCGTGCGCGAGGGCTCAAACGGACCCATCCAAGTGGCCGTGTCGAGCTCATACTGGACATGCGTGTCGCTGTGCCGTGTGCCACTCATAAAGGTAGTGCCGCGAATCACAAAACCCTTCGTCAGGCCCGCGACTGCTTCTTCACAACCGAGGCCATTTTGCGCGGAGAGGACGGCACCGCGACGGAAAAGATGCGCCACTGGGACGACGGCTTCGATCGTTTGCGTGGCTTTGCAGGACACAATTCCGAGATCAAACTCAGGCAACTTTTTCGGGTCAGTGGAAGCGCAAAGATCGGCGTGAAATTCGTGCTTGCCGGAAACGCGCAAACCGTGTTCGTTGAGAGCGAGGGCATGTTCGGGGCGCCGAACAAAGGCGTGCACTTCGGCGACGCGAGCCAGATGGACAGCGTAGAGGCTGCCGATGGCGCCGCATCCGATGATGCAGATTCGTTGGGCCACAAAGTTCAGGTGCGCACGGCAGTCAAAGCCGCCTTAGCAAATACAAGAGCAGCGACACGCCAGCGTACGATACACAAATCACGCGGAATTATCGCGCACCATGTCGCGATTCCAGCTTCACCAAAGGAGGCGTTTGACCTGATTTGGCGAGCTCAAAGGCCTGGAAGATGGTGTCGCCGGTATTATGCGAATCGTTGATGATGATGCCGCTTGAAAACAGCGCATCCTGGAGCGCGGCGCAGACGGTGTGGATCGGAGCCGCGCCGCCCTCACCCATTCCTTTTGCGCCGTTGTAGGAAAAAGGCGAAGGCGATTCAAGATGGCCGTAGAGCAGATCGGGCATATTCATGGCGGTAATCGGCGTGTAGTCGCTGAATGTCGCAGTGGTCATACTGCCGTCGGAATCGTAGGCGCAGGTTTCCATTAGGGCGGCGCCGAGGCCGTGGGCTGTTGCGCCGTGAACCTGGCCCTCCACAATCATGGGATTGATGGCCCGGCCGCAATCGTCGACTGCGGCATAGGCCAGAATTTTGGGTTGAAACGTCTCGCGATCCACTTCGATCACCGCGATGTGCAGCTGCGCGGCATAGGTAAGCGTGAGATTGCCGTACTTGCGCTTGAGGTCGGGAACAGCGAACGGCGCGTGATAAACGTAGCGGCAGTTCAAGGCGATGTCCCAGAGATCTTCAGGGATTCCGGCGTTATTGGTGTTGACGAGATTGGCCAAGCCCCAATAATTGATGGATTTATGTTTCCCGCCTTTGACGCGAACTTCGGGGCCTTTCTCACCGACGCCGAATTCGAGATCTTTTTCGCTGGCTTTCAAGGCGTGCGAAGCCAGACGCGATATTTCTTTTTTAAGCTTTACAGCGGCGCCGTGGATCGCGGAAAGCCCGGTGACGGCGAATTGGCTGGCGTAGGTGCCGGTGTGTCCGGTGTAGACATTTTGCTCGGAATCGAAGCCGGGCTTTACACGAACCAGGTCGGGTGGAATATTCAGCACTTCGGCGACGACTTGTGAGGCCGTGGTTTCATGTCCCTGGCCTTGTGGGACCGAGCCGAGGCTTACGACGACTTCGCCGTAAATATCGAGCTTGATGTTAGCGGCTTTGGATTGGCCTGAATAGGGCGCGAAGGCATTGATGATTTGCGCTTGGCCGAAATTATTGGTGCCGGAATCGAGCGTGGTGCCGATACCGATGCCGAGCATGCGGCCTTCACCGCGCCCTTGCGTCTGCTTTTCTTTCCAGGCATCCCAACCAATGATTGTTTTGGCGATTTGCAGCATTTGTGCGTAGTCCCCGGAGTCATACACGCAGCCATTTGGCGTGGTGTAAGGAAACTCATCAGCGCGAATGTAATTGCGCAGGCGCATCTGGTCGGAGGGAATGCCCAGCTCATGTGCGCAGATGTCGATGACCCGCTCAAGGAACCAGAGATGCTGCATGCGCGAGTAACCGCGGTTGGGTCCCACCGGACATTTGTTGCTGCAGATTTGCGAAATATCGAAACGGACATTCTTGATGCGATAGGCGCCGGGCAAAACCTGCGCCCAGATGATGCAGCCAAGAGGTTCGTAGCGCGGGTAAGCGCCGCAATCGTCAATGTGGCGAGATTCGATGGCCAGGATGAGCCCGCCTTTATCCAGAGCCACGCGTGTGTCGAAGAAGGTGCGCTCGTTGCCGTGGGCACTGCCGAGCATGTGCTCGGTGCGCGTTTCCGACCATTTCACTGGGCGCCCGCCAGCCTTACGCGAGGCCAGGGCGCAGAGCGCCATATAAGGATAGTTGGTGATCTTGATGCCGAAGCCGCCGCCGATGTCAAAGCTTTGCATTTTGATTTGGTCGATGCCGACACCGAGAGCGGGCGAAAGAAACTGCGCGGCGAAAGCGGGGAAGCTGTTGTTGGACCAAAAGTTGATGCAGTTTTCTTTGGAGTCCCAAAAGCCGATGACGGCGTTGTTTTCGAGCGGCGTGCTGGAGAAGCGATGGAAATGCATGCGGCCGATGTGGACAATGTGCGCGGCTTTCGCGAAGGCTTTGTCGACCTGCCCATATTCGAACTTGCCATGCCACAACAGGTTGGTTGCGGCGCCGGGATGGAGGACGCTGAGGTCCTTGACGGCTTCTTCGGCGGTTAGAACCGGCGGCAGTGATTCGTATTCGACCTCCACGAGTTCGGCAGCATCTTCCGCGGCCAAACGCGTTTCTGCGACGACGGCGGCCACCGGCTCGCCCTGAAAAACAACTTTGCTGACGGCCATGGGATAGTCGAGAACTTTTTGGCCGGGACCGGGACCGATTTCGATGAACGGCTGGACCATGGCGGCCACTTCGGCACCAGTGAGCGTACACAGCACACCGGGACTATTGGCCGCGCGCGAAACATCGAGACGCTTGATATTGGCGTGGCCGTAGGGCGAGCGCACGAAGCGGATGTGCAGCATGCCGGCGAGCTTGTGATCGTCGGTGAATATGCCGGCGCCCCGAACCAGGCGGGCTTCTTCTTTACGAAGAAGAGGCTTGCCGACCCACTTCGTTTCCGCGGTGGCTCTGAGGGTGCCGCGAGTATCAGCCTTGCGTTTCGTCTTCACTGCCCTCTCTCTTCGTCACTGTGCACTGGAACGCTAAGTGAGCGCAACCTGCAAGGAATCAATTAATTTCTGAACATTCTTTTTCGCGAGAGGCTCGAGCAATCCCCCGGCGAGAGACGCAATGCGACCAACGACATTTGCTTTGCCCGACCAGACAACTTTTGTACCGCCGCTGTCAGGTACGAGATCGAAGCCGGCGCGCAACGTTGCCGTGCCGCCGGGAACGTCACCGGTGCCCTGGTAGAGGGCGTGCTTGGGCTTATCGGATTCGGCGAGAGTGAGCTTGACGGCGGCGGTACCGCGAATGTGAGAAATGCCAACGCGCAGCTTGACGAGAAACGTTTTGTCGTCGAGGGGCTGCATGCTTTCGTAGTCAGGAAGCAGCGGGCAAAAACGCTTTGGGTCCACGAGAAAAGCGTAGACTTCCTCGGGCTTTTGGTTTGCGACGAACTCACCGCCAAATTTTATTTCCATCGGATAAACGTTGCGTAGCCCTACTCAGTGTTGTTCCGCGTTTGGGTCGGGCGCCGGAACGCCGGCCGCAGCGCGAATCGCCTTCAAAATATTTTGGTATCCGGTACAACGGCAAGTGTTGCCGGCAATCGCTTTGCGAATTTGTTTTTCAGTTGGGTGCGCATGCTTTGTCAGCAAATGAACTGTGGAAAGCAGTAAGCCGGGCGTGCAAAAACCGCACTGCAGGCCATGATTATCGGCGAAGGCCTGCTGCACGGGGTGAAGAGTGCCGCCCGTGGCCAATCCCTCGACCGTAATAATTTCAGCTTGATCAGCCATGACGGCAAACAGAGTGCAAGACTTCACGGTCCGGCCATTGAGCAAGACGGTGCATGCGCCGCAGTAGGATGTGTCGCAACCGATGTGCGTGCCGGTGAGATTGAGCTCTTCGCGCAGAAAATCAACAAGAAGGATTCGCGGTTCGACCGCGGCTTCACGCGGCTTGCCGTTCACTGTAACGCGCACCATGATTTTTTCAACGGGCGACATATTCGTGGGTTGCCTCCACGCGTTCACCGCGAGCGCGGCGCACCGCAATGCTGATGGCCCGCTTTACCAGGGCGCGAACTAAAACGCGTTTGTAATTTGCGGAGCCTCGCGTATCGCTGGTGGGCTGGGCGGCGATTCGTGCGGCATCTGCGGCTGCTTCGATCGACTTCGCGGTGAGGGGCTTGCCGCGAAGAGCCGCTTCGGCTTCTTTCGCGCGGATGGGTGTGAGGCCCACGCAACCCAGAACGATGCGCGCGTCATCGCACCTATCTTTGTCGCCGAGAGTCAGTTGAACGGCTGCGCTGGCAGTGGCGTAAACCGAGGGGCAGCGCTTGAAGGCTAGGTACGCGCCGGCGCTATTCTTGGGCGGAATTTTGACCAGGACTTCGCGAATCAGCTCACCGCGACCAAGCGCTGTGGTGTAGGCATCGGTAACAAACTCTGCGAGGGGGACGGTGCGATCGCCTTTTGGACCGAGGCAACGGAGCGAGGTTTCTAAAGTGAGAAGCACCGGAACCCAGTCCCCGCTGGGATCGGCTTCGGCGATGGAGCCGCCAATCGTGCCTTGGTTGCGGATTTGAACGTCGGCAATACCTGCGGCGCAGTCGTGAAGAATAGGAATGGCTGCGGCGATTTCTGAGGATTCCATGTCGGCGTGGCGGGTGAGCGCGCCGAAACGAAGCTCGCCTGTGCGCTCGTGAATTCCTGCGAGGCCGGGAATAAAATTCAGATCGATAAGATCGCTCGGATGGGCCAGGCGCATCTTCATCAAGGGAATTAGGCTTTGACCGCCGGCAAGCGGGCGTGCTTCTTCCCCCAGTTGAGAAACTAGGGCCACAGCTTGTTCGAGAGAGGTGGCGCGGTGATACTGAAATGAATACGGGTACACTATGATCCTTTTGGACGCTGGAACTCGACGCCGCCTGAGGCCATTGGAATGCAGTGTCAAATGCCGGCGAGCGCAGATTCTAAAGCTAACCTCACGCTCAATCAAGAGAGATTGGAAACTGAGAGCTGCCGAGCGCCCGGTGGTTGGTACAACCCTAATTATTATTTGAAAGCCGTGCAGCGTAACACGAGATGAAGACAAGGAACATTGTTCCTATTGTGCTGGCGGCGGGAGGCTCCGATCGGCTGGGGTTCCCGAAGCCGCTCGCGCGGTTTGGTGAAAAGACGGCGATCGAAATTGCACTCGAGAATTGCGCGGGATGGGGGCTTGGCGGGCCAATTGTGGTGTTGGGTTGCGATGCTTCTGAGGTGCGCAAAGCTGTGCCGCGCGGGGTGAAGGTTGTGATTAACCGACGATGGCAAGAAGGTCAGCTTGGTTCCCTGCTTGCTGGATTGCAGCACGTGGCGAAAAATGATGCGTTTATGATTTATCCGGTTGATCATCCACTGCTTACCCGCAGCATCACGATGCGGTTGGTGAGCGCGTTTCGGTCAAGGTCTCCCGCGCAAACAATCGTGATGCCAAGATTCAAGCGGTATCCAGGCCATCCGGTGATCTGCGCACCGGAAATACGGCCGGAACTAGCAAAGGCAAAAACAGCAAGAGACGTGACGTATCGAACGCGGCGAAGGATTCGCTATCTGCCGGTTCGTTCGCCGGGGGTGTACCTCGATTTCGGAACGCCGGAAACTTATTTGGACTGTCTGAAACGGTACGGTGTCAGGAAACATGTTCGGCGCAAACGTTTTTAACTATTTGCATCTTGGGCCCGTGCGAAACCCAGAGTGATTGCACTTAGCGAACCCAACACGATTGCCGAGCCGGCAATGGCTAACGCTCGAGGAACCAAGCCATGGCTTAACGTTTGCAGGAAAACGCCAAACGGAAAAAGGAACGCGCCGAGGAATATTCCGAGAGCCAACCAGACACGCACAGGCTCCGCGAAGGAAACGCGATTAAACGCAATGCCGAGAACGATGAGCAGCATGGCAAGGCCGATCCAATGCCCGTGGACATCAACGTCGCGTACATAGATGTATTGGGCCTCGGTGTACTGCTTTAGGGCGGCTTGCGAGTCGGGGACGTTCCGTTCGGCGGCGTGGACGAAACTTGCCGCCAAGGACGAGCCGATTCGATCCAGTGCTTGATGCTCCGCGAAAACCGCGTACCATAGCCCGAATGCCATCCCGAGGACAGCTAAAGCAAATCCTCCGCTGAGCAGAATTCTTCGCGACGCGCCTATAGAATTGGCCACGCCTGTCTTCGTGATAGGCGGCGTCGAGACATTCCCTGGGATCTTTATGGCAACCTCTCTAGGGCTTGCCGCGAGCGCATCGAGGCGACCGGTGTAGCGGAAAATCCCTGCCCACATGGCAAATAAAGCGATCATGACAAAAAGGCCACCGACGTCCGCGAGACCGCCAGCGACGAGACCGTAGCGGAGTTCGAGAAGCACGAACACGGGAAGCATCAGGGATCCCAGCAAGAGCAACGCCGCCCAGCGACATTTCCACTTTGCGCTGAGTTCTACATAAGGCTGAATAAATGCCAGCATGATGGCCAGCAAACCGAATTCGATAATGTGGGAGTGAGCTGCGATCTTCACCGCTTTGTCCCCTTGCAAGTGGCCGTAGTCGGCCAGGGCTTTGGCTATGGCTGAGGCATCGCTGCTCGAGGCAGCTGCGGCAATGTTGGAAAGAATCGCGGAATCCAGAGCTTCATGGTTATAGAGATCTATCGCGGCATAATAAGCTCCATGAAAGAATCCGGTGAGAATGAGAACCGTTCCGCCAACCAGAAGAATCCGGCCCTCGCGGGTGCGGCTGCACAGCAAACCATCGGAGTGCAATCCATCATTAGCATTAGCATTGCGAAAATGTCTCCACAATCCGAGTAGCTCGCCCGCACACACCAGAACAACCAACAGGCCACCAAGGTCGGCAAAGATGCTGGCCCAGCCGATTGCTTGAAGAGGGCTATAGGCCAGTCCCACATAGTGAATAAGGAAAACGCCCACAGGCAACAGGCCAGAGCCAAACAGAAACATGATTGCCAGGCGTTTTTTCCAGATTTCGCTGAGCGCCACCCAGGGCTGCACCAGAGCAAGCAGAAGGGCCAGATACCCGAAGTCAATCATGTGGACGTGGGTATCCACTTTGGTGCCGCGATTTTCTAGGAACCGTCCGGCGTTCTGAAAGTGGTTGACTACGGCCGCTGGGTCTCGATCGGCGGCAGCCTGCGCGGCAGCGGCGAGCGATGCACCGACACTCGAAGCATTCTGATGGAGCACGAAGACGGCGAAAATGTCTCCGAGGAGCATGCCGGCAAGGATCAGGCCGACACCGCCCAGGACAAGAAAGCGTCGCGCACTGAGAGGCGCGAAACCGTCGTGCAAGGTGGAAGCTGTATCTGAGACAGTTCCCCGCTCGGCGCTCATCCCCTACTCCTCATATCAGGCCTGGGCTGCCGGCGTGCCAGCGTGTTCGGTGGACTTGGACCGGAACGCTGGAATCACGTGTTGCGCAAAAAGCGCCTGGGTCTTGATGGATTTCCAGTGCTCGATTCCGCCGAAGTTTGCGACGATCGCGAGCTCGGCAATCTCTTCCATCGATTGGAGATTGCGGATTTGCTCGATGACCTGCTTCGGCGTGCCAACAAACGCGATCCCCTGCCCCACGATTTCGTCATAGGTCAGCTTGGTCAGCGACTCGAGCGCGCCGCTGGCATAAAACCCGTAACCCTTGGCGCGCAGCTCCGCTTTTTTTGCCTCATCTTGCAGAGACTCCACCGGCGACGCATTAAAGGCCAGAAAGTTATGAAGGGCGGATTCAACTTCGCGACGAATGAGGCTGGCATCCTCGTCGAGATAGACCGGGCGGATATAAACAATGTTGGGTTGTTGGCCGCATTTCCGGCAAGCCTGTTTGTAGATTTTGAGCGGCGCTTCGAGAACTTTGTAAGGCAACAGCGGGGGTACAAAAATTCCCCAGCCGCGCTCGCCGGCCATCTGGTAGGTTGCGTCGCTTGTGCCACCGGTGAAAAGTGGAGGATGAGGTTTTTGCAGGGGCCGGGGAACCACGGAGACGTCTTTTACATGGTAATAGTTTCCGGCGAACGAGAAGGTGTCCTGCGTCCAGGCGCGGAGCAAAATTTCGATGGCTTCATCGTAGCGCGGCTTGCTCTGTTCGATAGGCATGCTCGAGGGGCCGAACAGCCAGGCGTGGCCGCGGCCCAGACCGCACTCGAGGCGGCCATTAGTCAGAATATCGGTTTCGCCAATCATCCCGGCAAGGCGCATGGGATTCTCGAGTGGGAGAGTATGCAGCGCGGTACGAAAACGAATGCGCGAGGTACGCTGCGCCGCGGCCGCGAACAGAGCCAGCGGATTGGCAGAAATAGAAAATCGCGGAAAGAAGTGGTGATCGATGACGGAATACACGTCAAAGCCGACCTGGTCGGCGTGCTCTATTTGCCGGAAAATTTCCCAGGTCAGCTCAGCATGAGATTTCCCGGGCGCCGCCTGCATCTCCGCGTAGATTCCGAAACGCATGATGATTTCCCTCTTCAGCAAACGGGTTACTTCGAAACAATCCCATCTGGTTATAAGGCAACGGTGTCGCGATTTCCATTGGCGCGTTTCATAGTGGCTCGGGCGGCACGCGCCGATACCTTCCGGCATAGAACAACAATGCGGAACCGGAGTGCAGCTCAGCGGAGTCCACTTCGGCAAGAAAGACCGTGTGGTCCCCGGCGACGTGCGAGGAAACCAGAACGCAATCGAGCTGCACGATGCATCCTTCGAGCAAGGGCGTGCCCCGTTCGGAAAAGCGAAAGGCGACACCTAATCGCCGGGCATCCTGCTCGGACTGCTCAGGATGAGAAAAGTATTCAGCCAGAGGCTGTTGATTATGCGCGAGGACATTAATGCCAAACTGTTTTTGCTCCTGAATCAGGGGAAGCGTTTGAGCCCGCTGATCCACGCAAACCAGCACGAGCAGGGGCTCAAGGGAAACCGACGCAAAAGAGTTCGCGGTCATTCCGTGAATCTGGCCGGGTTCGCGCAAAACAGTAACGACGGTTACGCCGGTGGCGAAGTGTCCCATGGCCTTGCGAAATTCAGACTTTGTCAGCGGCATCGGCGGAAAGAGAAAATACCACAAAGAGATGGTTGCCCGGCCGCGAAACTTCCCTATCGGCCGGACGGCAAGAGAAACAGCCCAGAAACCAGTTAAAATTCAAACTTCAAGGCCAGCTGAATCTGCCGCGGGTTGAAGACCGACCGCGGAGACCCGTAGAGTGAATTGGGCGAGCCTTCCCTGAAAAAGGGGCCAGCGCCGCATACCGCTGCGCCGCCTGCCGGGCAGAAGTCAGCTGCGCCATAGGCAGTGTTAAAGAAGCGAACATTCAGCGAATTGAGCAAATTAAAGGCTTCGGCAATGAACTCAAGTTTTCTTTTTTCAGCAATCACGAAGCTGCGCGAAAGGCGGAGGTCTACGGTTTTCAGCGTATCGCCCTTGAAGGTGTTGCGCGGGTCGATGCCCACACGATCATTGTTGCCAAAGACGTCGCCATTGGCATCGAAGCCGGCGAACTTGGTGAAGTACTGCGGCGACTGCAGAGTGACGATGGTGCTGAAGAGAAAATCCCGCGCGGCAAAATTCCAGGTATTTGGCGTACTCAGCGTGCCGTTGGCCACAAAGCGGTGACGCAGATCATCGGCGGAAATGGCGCGCTCGGCCTTGAGATTTTTGCTGTCCTGGGGGATGAGCACGAAGCTGGGATTAGGGCCGTCGTCGAGCGTCTTCGAAAATGTGTAGCTGATGCCGTAGGAAAAATTGTGGCTCAGCCGCTTGTTTACGCTGACGAGCAGACCGTCGAATACCGAGTCCCATTGCGAAGTCGCTTCGAAATAGACCGCCCAGCGCGGATCGCGAGTGCCGGGGAACAAAGCTGTGGTCTTCAGATTGGGGTAGATATGACCGCACGGGCTTCCCACAGGCAAAGCTGCCGCGTTCGCGAAATAGACATTCTTGCAGCCTTGCCTGCCACTGGAATCACGGGCGAGTACTTGTGCGCTCGGGTCGGGCTGGTTCACGTTGAAAAAGCTGCCCAGATGCACGCCACGAACATGAAGGAAGCTTATGCTCAACGACGTATCGGGCATCGGCTCAAACTCAAGGCCCAGGCTGGCCTGAATGCCGTAAGGGTTCTTGTGGTTTTGATCAAAACGAACGATCGTGGCATCGCCAAAGAAACCGCACTCCGCGAGCGTTTTTTCACCAGGAAAGCAAACATTGGGAAATGGAACAGCATCTGGGTACTTTCCATTCGTCAAGAGCTGGTTTAAAGCAAAAGACGTGATCCCTGGTCCGCTAGCAAATGCGAACAGGCGTGTTACTGCATTGAGGGTGTCCTCTGAAGGACGGCCAGGATATTTTCCCAGAGTACCTCCGCACGAGGGAATCTGGCAGGCCAACAGCGGCGATGGGATCGTGCCATGAAATAGGCCGAAGCCCGAGCGAATGACAAAATTGCGCTTGGTGCCCAGCGCATACGCCAGGCCGATGCGCGGATCGAAATTTTTCCATTGGGTGTTCAAAACCCCGGAGGGCCAAGTCTCCCATTCCCAACGCAGACCGCCATTCAAGGTCAGCCGATCGGTCGCGCGCCACTTATCCTGAAAATAAAGGCCGTTATACGTGTGGACGAGAATACCCTGGGCTTGGTTGCGGATTGCGGAAGTAAATGAAGAGCCCTTATATACGGCTGTATTGATGGAAGGCTCTGTAAAATTCGGCGCCTGAAACCGCTCAAAGAAAATTACAAAGGGGGCCGGGCCAGACTCGGCGAAGTCCCCTCGCCCGAGATAGGCGTCCAGGTTGGCGAAGTCCGCTTCAAAGGGATAGAAGAGCGGGAAAGACTCGGTAGTGCGCACGCGATTGTAGTTGCCACCAAGACTGAACGTATGCTTGTCGTGATTGACCGTGAAATTGTCGACCAACTCGAAGCGCGTCTCGCGGTAGAAATCGGGGTTGCCGCGGTTAACGCCGGTCGCGAACGTGTTGGCGACCTCGAGATGCGGCTGTGTGGTGACGGTTGGAAAATCAAATGACCGCCGTGCATATTGCAGGCGCAGCTCATTAATGTGTCTGGGCGTAAGGACCGACGTGAGGCTGCCCGCCAGCGACTGGTCACGGTAAAAATTATTCTTGAAGCCCGAGGGGAGGTCGAAGCCGTCATTGAGCGGTGACTGGTTCGTGAGTCGCCCGTCGTTGATGAAATAGCGGGCAAACACATAATTCTTGTCGCTAACGTGATGGTCCAAACGGATAAAACCGTTATCCGTATTGTTGGTGCGAAGCACGCTGCCGAGAGTGGGCTCTGGCGTCAATTTGAAATTGTTGACCTTTACGGAGTTGATCGCGGCGATGTTGGCGAGCACCGCTGAATTGTAGAATGGCGATTCGGCGCGGCGCTGCACTTCGTAGTTGGAGTAAAAGAAAGTTTTATCTTTGAAGATCGGGCCGCCAATCGCGCCGCCAAACTGATTTTGGCGAAGCACGTGAGCGCCGCTCGCCTGGAGAAGGTTGACGGCGTCCAGCTTGTCGTTGCGGAAGTATTCATAGAGCGAGCCGTGCCAGTCATTGCTGCCGCTGCGCGTAATGATGTTCACGATGCCGCCGACTGCGCGACCGAACTCCGTGGAATAGTCGGTATTGATGACCCGGAACTCTTGCACGGATTCTTGTGGTGGCGTACCGCGCTGAATTCCCGAGGCGGTAGACACATCGTCAGCGCCGTCTACAGCTATAAAATTGTAATGAATGTTCTGGCCGGCGAAAGAAAGCTTGGTTACTGGCTCGACGATGACGTCGGTATTGCCGGAAGTGGTGTCGCCAATCTGCACCGCGGGAGACAACAAAGCGAAATCAATGAACTCGCGCCCGTTGACCGGCAGATTGACAATCTGACGCTCGGTGATCACCGTGCTGACCTGGGTGCGCGTTGGCTCGGCCACTTCCGACGAGCCTTCGACGAGCATTTGTTCTGCGACGTCGCCGGGAGCAAGCGTCAAGTCAAGTGTGGCGGCTTGACCCACCTGCAGCGTGAGATTCGCGCTCTGCTTGCGGAAGCCAGACAGTTCGACAGTTACGGTGTAGTCTCCGGCCGGCAACGCCTGCAGGCGATAGTCGCCATTGTCTGAACTCTCAGCGGAACGCGAAAAGCCTGTGGCAGGATTCGAAACGGTGACCGCCGCCTTGGCGACCGAGCCTCCCGACGAATCCACAATCCGGCCTTCGAGCGAAGCTGTCACGCCCTGCGCGTAGCACGACGTCACCAAGAAAAGCACTGCGCTGGCCCAGAGCAGCACACTCGTGCACACGAGAATTTTGGGCTTCCTCATTAAATTATCCTCCCCCTCACCTCAACTTCGAAGGCTTACAAAGCTTTGAAAACATTCCTCGTTTATAATAGCCACCCCAACGTGTCAAGAAATTACGCCACGGAAGTTGCTTAAAAAGTTTGGGAAAGGCGTGCAGTGATTATGGAGGGTGCGCGTTCGAGCCACCTCCCAAAGTGACTCAAAGCGGAGGTTCTGATCAATGAGCCGAACAATCGCGATCCTAGGCGGAACCGGTCCGGAAGGGACCGGACTGGCCTATCGCTGGGCGAAGGCCGGGGAAAAAATCATCCTGGGCTCTCGCGACGCGAAACGCGCGCAAGAAATCGCGCGTACCATTGGCCAAAAGACAAATGCAGCGCAAGAAGTCACGGGGGCCGAAAACAGTCAGGCCGTGGGCGGTGCTGACGTGGTTGTGTTGACGGTTCCCTTTGCCGGGCATGCGACACTATTGAAGCAGCTGAAATCGGTGTGGAAACCGGGCACGATTTTAATTGATACGACGGTACCTCTAGCAGCCGCGATTGGCGGTCCGGCAACGCAGACCCTAGGGGTGTGGGCCGGTTCCGCTGCCGAGCAGGCGGCGGAGCTTGTGCCCGCGAGCGTGCCCGTCGCGGCTGCGCTCCAGAATCTTTCCGCCGACCTGCTTTCGAGCGACCGGCCCGTCGATTGCGATGTCGTCGTGTGCAGCAACGATGAGCGCGCGCGGATAGTTGCCAGCGAGCTCGCGGAAAAAATTCCCGGCGCTCGGGCGCTCAACGGCGGAAGGCTTCCGAATGCAAGAATCGTCGAGCAAATTACGGCTTTGCTTATCACCCTGAATATCCGCTACAAAGTTCATGGCATCGGAGTGCGTTTCACGGGAGTGCCTGCAGAAGACCGATCCAAATAATTTTAAGAAATAAGCCGGTGGGGGCCACCCGCGCTTGTTTGCGGCCGCCGCCGGAGGCTCGGGAAATCTCCTCAGGTCAACGTTCTCTATCGCGAAGCCATTGCACTGTGGCCGCGCCAATTCCCTGTTGCCTGGAAAGCTCGGCCAAATCCTCGGGATCATCCACATCAAATGCAATGCGCGGATTGCGCACGATTTTGGCACAGGCGCCGGCACGCCGCGCTTCGGCCAGGTGCAGTGCGAAGCTCCCCGGTCCGAATCGCGAAGCAAACAGGTCCGGCGGCGATCGCAGCAACGCATTTGTGCCGGTGCCATCGCGCGAAGGGGCCAGAATGGCGCACGGTGATTGGTCGAGCACGCTGAAAAGTGATTCGATATCGGCCGCCGTGACCAGCGGCAGATCGATCGGCAGCCGCAACAAAGACGTAAACCCGCTCTGCGCGCACACTCGCGAAGCGAAATCCACCGAGCTGCTTTCGGATTGCTGTGATTCCTCGCGAATCGGTTCCCACCCGCGAACCCTGGCCTCTTCGAGAACTTGCGCCTCGCTTGTAACTACCAAGATGCGGTCGACGCCGCACACCGCCGTCACCGATGCAAACACATCCGCGCGCATGGCCTGAACCAAGGAGATGCGATCGTGCAGGGCGAGTTGCGGCGCCAGGCGTTGCTTGACCTGGGTGAAAGATTTAACGGGGATGAGAATGGCTCGCACCTTTGCCGGGGTGGCAGTATCTGTATCGTCGCCTAAGCAGCTAAGCGTTTGCTGCGGCGCGTCTGCGCGCGGCCAGGGCGATCAGTGCGCGCGCCAATCCGACTTTTTGTGCCGCGGTGCGCATGATTGTAGGGCGCACCACGGTATGTATGCCCAGTGCCTCGATGGCGGATGCTTCGTGCTCATCAGCGGGATCGATGACCAATGTGCCCGCGAAATCCGCGTAGAGTTGGGCAACGCCGAGCGCTGATGCCTGATGGCCAAGCTGCTGCATCATTTTATCGGACGGCCCCTTGAGCGACTTACCGCCAACCAGCGGGCATACCACGAGAACATCCGCGCGCCGTTGCCGCAACGCGTCACGAATTCCCGGCACAGCTAGGATGGGTCCGATGCTGATCAATGGATTGCTCGGACAAATCATTATGGCGGAAGCGGTCACAATGGCCGCAAGAACGCCGTCGGCGGGACGAGCTGTTTCGATCCCGGTGAAGCGGATGGCGCGCACCACGGGCTCGGCGCGACGTTTTACCAGATACTCCTGTAAGTGCATCACCCCTTCATCAGTATCGAGAAATGTTGCTGCGGCCTGGTCACACATCGGTAGAATCCGCGCTTCCACTCCCAGCGACTGGCGAATCGAATCCGCAATCTCAGTAAGTGTTGCGCCGGTGGCCAGCATGGCCGTGCGGTGAATATGTGTGGCCAGGTCGCGGTCCCCAAGATTGAACCAGCCTTCACGGCCGAACGATCGCAGGCGCTCGAGAGCGGCAAACGTTTCGTTTTGAAATCCCCAACCTGTTTTTGGATTCACCACACCGGCAAGAGTGTAGGTGACGATGTCGAGATCGGGAGAAATCCGCAAACCGTGAAGAACCATGTCGTCGCCAGTATTTACGATGATCGTGAGATTGTTCGGGTCGATCACCTTCACGAGCCCGGAAAGCAGCTTCGACGCTCCGACGCCGCCGGCAAGTGCGGTGATGTTCATCAGTAGCGCGTCCCGGTGACGAGCGTGTGCGGTGCGTTTTGGAGCGATTGCAGGTGCAGTTGCAGCCGCGGCGGTATACCGCATTCTTCGGGGAGGTGGCCTGGAAACGTGTTGCGGATGCCATAGGTGGTCGTTCGTTCCGCGGGAATTCGTCCAATCGAGCGAATCATCGCGCGAAATTCTTCCGGCCAGACGCATTCGCCGAATTCCGAGCCTGCAGATTTTGAGATGCTTTCTTCCATCAGTGTGCCGCTGAAATCATTTGCGCCGGCTTCGAGGCATGCGAGCGCGCCATGAAATCCAAGCTTGACCCACGAAACTTGAATGTTAGGAATCCACTGTTCCAATAAAAGCCGCGCAAGCGCGTGAACGATCAAGTCCTCGCGCAAGGTGCTTCCGGCACGCGCTGCGCCCTCCTGGTAGAGCCGCGTGTGTGAATGGATAAACGCAAGAGGGACGAATTCGGTAAAGCCGCGCGTCTCTTTTTGAATTTCCCGCAACAGCAGCATATGCCGCACCCAGTCCTCGGGACTCTCCGTGTGACCGTACATCATCGTCGAGGTTGAAGGGATCCCCAGAGAATGAGCTGCCTTGATAATCTCAACCCACTGCCGCACCTTTAATTTATTGGGGCTGAGCTGGCGACGCACGGAGTCGTCTAAAATCTCCGCGGCGGTACCGGGAATGCTACCGAGGCCCGATTCTTTCAACATCAGCAGATATTCGCGCAATGACAAGTGCGTTTTTTCCACGCCGTAGGCGATCTCCATGGGTGAATAGGCGTGGATGTGCAGATCTTGCAGCTCAGCCTTGATGGCCCGCAGAAGGTCACGATAATAAAATCCGTCAAGATCCTTCGGCAAACCGCCTTGGATGCAAACTTCGGTTGCACCTCGCGATCGAGCCTCCCTGGCTTTGGAAATAAGCGTCTGGTGGGAGTGAAAATAGGCGTCGCTATCACCGGGTTTGCGGCTGAATCCACAGAAGGAACAGCCGATAATGCACACATTCGTAAAATTCATGTTGCGGTTGACGACGTAAGTGATTGTTTCACCGTTGGCGCGGCGACGCAGCTGGTCGGCAACCTTGACGAGCGCGAGAAGGTCCGCGCCCTCCACCCCCGTCAGCCTTGCGCCGTCGCTGAAATCGAGCTCTTTGCCGGAAAGCGCAGTTTCGAGTGTTGAGCGAACGGGCGGACTCGCAGCCGTAAGTGCGTCGCTCCACGCAATTGCTCGCCATCTAGAATCAAGCGCCTTGAGCAACGGTAAACCTTTCTACGCGCGCATAATCGTCCGCATCGAGAAGCGCTTGGAGATGAGGACGCACCGCAGCGGAAACAAATTCCGGCTTGCGCGCAATTTCCGGGTAGATCGCCAAACGCTCGCGTAACTTGAGTCCCTTGGCTTCGGTTGCTTGTCGCAGGCGCGCAATTTCCGGCCACGCCGCCTCGGGATTAATGAAGTCGCGCGTCACCGGCGAAATGCCTCCCCAATCATTGATTCCCGCCTCGAGTAGGCGCGGGAAATCAGCATAACTCAGGTTCGGTGGGGCTTGCAGATTCATCTCACCATCGAGAATCAATCGCGCGATCGCCACGCTGCGCAGCATCTCCTCGAGCGATGGGTCGGGACGTGCCGCCATGGGAATGCCGGGCTTCGCGCGGAAATTTTGAATGATGACTTCCTGGATGTGGCCGTAGCGCCGCTGCAGTCCGCGGATTGCAATCAATGAGTCCAACCGCTCTTCCAGCGTTTCGCCGATGCCGATCAAGATTCCGGTTGTGAAGGGGATGCGCAAACGTCCCGCCGTTTCGATCACTCGCAACCGTAGCGCAGGCACTTTGTCGGGCGCCCGGGCATGCGTTTGTCCTGCGCGCATAAGCCGCGGGCTCACCGTTTCCAGCATCAGGCCCAGGCTGGCGTTCGACTCTTTCAACTGGCGCATGCTGTCTTCGCTCATGAGGCCCGGGTTCGCATGGGGCAGCAACCCAGTTTTGCGCAGCACCAGTTCGCACATCGCGGCTAAATAATCGAGAGTGCGCTTATACCCTTGCTCCCGCAAAAACTGTCGTGCTTCCGCAAAAATTATTTCGGGCTGGTCGCCCAGGCTAAATAGAGCCTCCTTGCATCCCCCTCGGCGTGCCGCTTGGGCGGCCGATAGCACCTCCTCCGGAGTCATAAAGCGCGCCCCCGGTTCTCCCGGGTCTTTCCGGAACGTGCAGTAGCCGCAGTAGTCGCGGCACAAGGTCGTCAACGGTATGAAAACTTTCTTCGAAAAGCTGACCGTTTTCTCTTTGAATCGCTGGCGTACCGCCGTTGCGGCCTCAAGCAGATCGGCGGTCGGAGCATGTTCGAGCAGGTGTAAGGCTTCCGCGCGATCGATACCCCGGCCCTCGAAGGCGGTGTCAAGCGCGGTTCGAATCTCTTCGTTCGCCTTGCACCTAGCGTCAGAGGCACTGGTGGTGTAAGGCAACATTTCCTGCGTCTTCAGCTCGGAACTATCTTGCATAACCGGAAAGCAACCTCACCTGGAACTGTGGTTACCGGAACAAATCCTCCGCGGCAGGGCGAATCAATTGCCGTGCTCGGTCGCGAGCGCGCACAAAAGGAAATCCACGCACAATAACCGCTGGTACTTGCGCAGCCTTTCCCATCGCCAAGCCCGCCGCAGCAGCGAGCTCATCGGCCGTGGCGACCACTGTCGCGCGCAAGCGGTGCCCGTAAGCATCCTGGGTTCCGCGAAGATCCTTCAATACTTCAATTCCCGCTGCACCAATCGCCACATTCGTGAGGCCCAGTCGCCACGGCCGCCCGAAGGTATCACTAATTATAGCTGCTATCCTAACCCCCAGGCGCTTTTGGATGCCGCGCACAAATCGCTGCGCCGATACGTCCGGATCGCGCGGCAGACACGCTACCCAGTCCGCATGTTTAATGTTGGAACGATCCACGCCAGCGTTGGCACAGATCCAGCCGTGCCGTGTCTCGACCAGCAAAAGGCGCTCGGTCATGCGCACTATGCGGCGCGTTTCTCGAAGCACGACTTCCACAAATCGAGGATCCTCATGCATGGCGTGCGCCCACTCGCGAGCGCCCGGAGAAGGTTTCACACGGCTCAAACGCACCAGTTGCCCTTCGGCCTTGGACACAATCTTTTGAGCCAATACAATGATGTCACCATCACGAACCTGAAGGTATTCTCGCCCGGCCGCTTCAGCAACCAGGCGCGCAAGGTCATCGCCAGTCCGCACTTCCGGCAGCGAACGCAAAGCAAGGAGCTCAACCCGCAGAGCAAAGTGTGACGAGGTTGATTCTCGGGCGCCCCGTGTGCCTGGCGATTCCCGCCTGACTCGTTTCATTGGCCGTCCCTTCCCACCAAGACGGAAAGGCACCGAGCATCCGAACCTTTTTCCGCGGTGCCAATTCTATGCGAACCCTTTCTGCGATACACTTATGTTTTGCACCGTCAGTCAAACGGTTGGCGCGCATGCCAACCGCTGCGTCTAACAGTTGCATCTAATTGGCAGCTATGCGGGAGACCCAGCATCCATCGCGCTTCGTAGCAGATTGCCAACCCAAGTCCTCAAATCGCCAACACTGTACCAAAACTGTCCGCCGGAACAGGCTCTTTGATCCGTCACGACCGCTAGACTTTACCGTAGAGACTGTGTGTCTCTCCGGGAGAGTGATCATGTCGCGATACTCGAAATGGTTAATGATTCTAGTAGTCGGCCTGCTGGCCAGCGCTTCCGCGCACGCCCAGAGTTGGAAACCCATAGGTCCAGCCGGGGGTGATGTTATTTCCCTGACTGCCGATCCACGTGATCTCGACCGCCTATACCTCGGTACGCAAGACGGTCACATTTTCGGCTCGCGCGATAAGGGCGCACATTGGGAGCTTCTCGGGCGAATCGGCGGAGGCCAGGATGACGTGGTTACCACCATCATCGTGGATCCCCGCGATTCGCAACATCTTTATGCCAGCTCCTGGGCACTCAATAACGACGGCGGCGGCGTCTACCGCAGCACAGACGCAGGGCGTAGCTGGAAACTTATCGGCCTCGGCCGCGAAACCGTGCGCGCTCTCGCGCAGGCCCCGTCGAATCACAACATTTTGATAGCCGGCGCAGTCAGCGGAGTGTATCGCTCGGTTGATTCCGGCAAAAATTGGGACAAAATCTCGCCAGCAAATCACCAAGATCTCAAAAACTTTGATTCAGTTGCCATTGACCCGCGTGATCCGGAAACCATTTATGCCGGCACGTATCATCTTCCCTGGAAAACCACCAATGGCGGACGTGAATGGTTCCCCATTTCGAAGGGCATGATTGACGATTCCGATGTAATGAGCCTGGTGATTAATCCGGCTACCCCCGATAACGTTTTCGGAACCGCCTGTTCGGGGATTTACCACAGCACCAACGGCGCGGCGAATTGGACGAAATATAAAGGCATCCCATTCGTGTTTCGACGCACGCAGTTAATCCGTCAGGATTTGAAACATTCGGCCACACTCTACGCGGGAACAACCAGCGGACTTTGGAAAACTACAGACGATGGCACCACATGGACGCGCGTGACGCCGCTCGACTGGGTGGTTAATGCGTTGGTGATCGATCCTCGCGACTCTGATCATCTGATCATGGGTACAGAGCGATTTGGCGTGCAAACCAGCGATGATGGCGGAAAAACGTTCCGCGCCTCAAACGATGGCTTTAACCACGAGCATATTCTCGACGTCGCCGTTGACGGCTCACATCCCGAGCGCGCACTCGTGGTGCTGACACACGACGTGCAGCCTTTCCTGGTCACGCGTGACGGTGGCTCCACCTGGTCCACACTCGGCCCGGGTCTGAAGCGCATCGACTTGCGCCGCGCCTATGCCGCGCCCAACGGCTGGTGGGCCGCTCTGAATTCCGGCGGCTTAATGCGCTATGACGAAACGGTTGGCAAGTGGGTCTTTGCCGGCAAGTTGGTTGCATCCTCAGCGGCTGCGGAAACGAAGGCCGTTAAGGGCAAGCGCGTACCAACCAAGGGCGCTTTGTCGGCGAGAACCGTGAAGCCGCTGCAAATTGTTGTAAATGATCTAACATTTAGTGGACAAAAATGGGTCGCCGCGACAAGTGCAGGTCTATATACTTCGCGTGATCGCGGGGCCACATGGTCCATCGCTTCCTCAGACCGACAAGTGAGAGAGCCTATGCAATCGGTTCTGGCGGGCGACGATGGCAGCATCTGGGCCATATCCAAAAACACTATTCTTTATTCTTCTGATGCCGGCTCATCGTGGAACTCGCGCGCGTTGCCGTTCTCGGGCACCGGGAATCTGCGCCTGCACCGAACAGATGACTCCACGCTGATTGTCACTACCAACCTCGGACTCTATCTCTCGCGTGACGCTGGGCAAACCTGGCAGCGCTCGGCACTGACCGAACTGCAAACCCAGGACGTTGCCGGCGCGGGAGATGCCATGCTGCTATCGTTGCAGCGCCGCGGTCTGTTTATCTCTCACGATCATGCCAAGTCATGGAAGAGAATCGAACATCCACTGGCGGAGGGCTACTTCCCCGTGTTGACCACGCTGCGTGCCACACCCGTCATCTTCGCGGCGTCGGCCACCGAGGGTCTGTACGCCTTGGACCTCGCGACCCATTCCGCTGCGGGTGCAACAACGATGAATTCGTCTTCGGGTCTACCCCGGCAAAAATAAAACGGCAGCACGTTGAAGTTGCGCCCTCAGTTCCTACTGGTACGAATCAGTTGTTAGGGGCAGGAATTTCAGAGGTGGGTTCGGATCTCGCCGGCAAGCTCTGAGGCGAGGTCCGCCATCCACTGACAACGGACCTCATCCCAGAGAAATGATCTTGGTCTAGTTCTTATCTTCGTGCTCGCGTTCGTGGTGACGGCGAGTGTGAACCTGTCCGCGAATTTCGCCGCCGGGGTGAGCCGGGGTATGCATGTTCGCATAGCCCACGCCGTGGCGAAGGATTCTTATAAAGCCCGCAAAATCTCCCGCATCTAAGCCTTGGGCTGGCACAGCGAGTATGTCAGCGGCGGTCCAGGTCCCGCTAATCGAACCGCTATGGCCGGGTCCGTCGGGGCACGCTGGCCTAGGTCCGCCGCAGAAAAACACGAAGACTGGGCCGTTTAATTGGCTGGGGCCGAAGTGAATGTGCGCAGCCGAAGCCGGACCAGTGAGACCGCTGAAGTCAAACGTCCAATCCATCGAGTTGCCGTCGTCACTCAACGTGCCAACGAAGGTGCCTTCGCCATTACCGAACAGGGTTGGCGGTACTTCGCCTAAACTGCTGAGTCGCGCGCGAAATACGTTCGAGCCCTCGTCGTCGTCCGCTCGCACCGCCAAGCCCGCAATGCACGCTACCGCCAATACGAATAATGTGGCCACTGTGAGTCTGAAGCCAAGATTCCTCATACTAATCCTCCTTAAAGCTTAAAGTGTTGGATTCTTCGTTTCTGATCTTGGTACAGCCGCTGTTTCACTGTGAAACCGCTCCCAAACCTAGCGAGCTGTTCGGATCGGTGGGACTGCCGAGCCGCGGTCGGCAACATACTTGGTTCGCATACACTTTACAAGGAGAGGATTGTTAAGATTTTGTCTCCTTCGGAGGTACCATAATAGTTATCTTTAGGTGAGAAAGTGAGCCTAGAGGACGGCTGCGCGGGTAAAGTTTCGATGGACCTGGAGCCCCCAATTATGGTATGTTGGGGTCGCGTTTGTTGCTCTTGTAAAACCTTTAGATTCGAAGAAGGGGCTGCAAGCTCAAACTTGCGGCCCTTTTTGCAATACGGCTGGGGTCGCTCGAGAGGCACCAAATAGCCTAAAATAGAAAAGAGAAAAGAAGTGAAAGAACAAGGAACGGTTAAGTGGTTTAATGCCAGCAAGGGATTCGGGTTCATTCAGCGCCAGTCCGGCGAAGATGTTTTCGTACATTTCTCCGCGATTCAAGCGGAGGGGTATAAATCGCTGAACGAAGGCCAAGCGGTTGAATTCGAGGTCACCAAGGGCCCCAAGGGCCTGCAGGCGTCGAACGTACAGCCTCTCTAGTCCTCAGGGGGCGGGTCCGGTCTGACCGGACTCGCCCTATTTTTGTGTCATCTTCTGGACCAGCTCTGGACCAGGCGTCAAAAGGAGGGTACTTGAAAGTAGCGGAAGGTCAATATATCAAGCATTTTCAATACGGACTCGGCGTGATCACCGAAACCGACTCCGAGCGCACCTCGATTGATTTCGACGTCCACGGAATGAAGAAATTTGTTACCAGTCTAATGGTCATCGAACCTGCCGAAGGCACACCACCGAAGCGCAAGCGTGTCAGCCGTCGCAAGAAAGCGGCTGCCGTGGCTGCCAAGCCTACAGCCGAAATTGCTGCCGCCGCCGCGCCCGGTGCAAAATGAACGGCGAGGCAATCGTCCAATATGTCGGCTTTGTCTGCCGGTCGCAGGTCCGCGAGTATACGTTTAGCGTTCGCGAAGTCTCCCAGCAGCCACGCGAATTTACGGTTACGATTCCGAATGATGCTTTTGTTTCGCACCGCGTCCGTTTTCAGGATGCGCCAGACATCTGCTCGCTCAAGCTTCACCGGGAACTTGCTGCCAACGGCAATAATCCCGAGCTGAACCACTACAAAATGACCGATGCGGAACTTGAAGAGTATCGCACCGCGCATGCGCCGCGTCATCCGAGCCGCAACTCGCGTCCCTCCTAAGATTTAAAAAACCTCAAGGGCCATCACGAAGTCCGGTTAAAAAAGGTGGGTTGAGAAGGACCTGTTGAGGACGAGTGTTAAATGGCATACTTCCACGGTTCTCCCTGGTGTAGGATTTTGCCCAGCGTTTGGCGTCTACGGGTTTGTGAAGCGGGTTATCCCCAGGTTACATTTTATGGACGCGACAAAATCCATGAAAGAAACAATCCATGAACGAGACGAGCACCCTATTGAGTAGGGCGTGGATCGAAGGGGAATATCGCATCGACGATCTCAGCGGCGTGATGACTCCGGCCCTGGCCATCTACCCGGAAATCGTGCGCTCAAACATTGACTTCACGCTGCAATTGCTTGGTGCAGACCCGGCCCGCTGGCGTCCGCATGTGAAGACGGCGAAGCTGGAATCGGTGATGCGCATCCTCGTCGAGCGCGGTGTAAAACAATTCAAGTGCGCTACAACGCTGGAGCTTCTCACCGCCTGCCATGCAGGTGCCAGTGACATTTTAGTAGCCTATCCAATGACCGGGGCCAATGCGATACGCGCGCGTCAGATCGCCGCCGAATGTCCGCGCGTCCAAATTTCAGCGCTTGTTGAAACGCCTGCACAGATTGCCAACTGGAAAGGCAGCCGCGTCGCTCTGTTCGTGGACATCAATCCGGGAATGAACCGCACCGGCATCGAACAATCCCAGTTTGAAGAAATACTAGCCGTGGTAAACGCTATTCGCGCTTCCGGACTCACATTTTCAGGACTGCATTACTACGATGGACATCTGCACACGCCGGATTTACAGCAAAGAATCACTGAAGCACACCGCGGCTACGACCGGCTTATCGAAATCGTGAGACGCCTGGAAAGTTCAGGATCTCCGGTGGCGGAGGTGATAACGTCGGGAACGCCTGCATTCCCGGCGACGGTTTCTTATCCAGCGTTTACGAACGCATCATTCGTGCATCGCGCGTCGCCCGGAACAGTTGTGTATGGCGATGTCTCAAGCGTCGGCGAGCTCCCCTCGGATTACCGCTACCGGCCAGCCGCGATTGTGCTGTCGCGCGTCGTGAGCCATCCTCGCGCCGGAATGATTACGTGCGATGCCGGGCACAAGACTCTATCCGTGGATGCCGGCGTACCCAATTGCGTGGTCCTTGGCCATCCTGAATTCCGCTGTTGCCGTCCCAGTGAGGAACATTTACCGATGGAAGTGTCGTCTGGCATTCCCCAGCCCGCGATTGGCAATATCTTATATCTCGTACCCAGGCACGTCTGCCCGACAGTAAATAACTTTGATCACGCTTTGTTTGTTCGCAATGGTCGCATCGAAAGCGTTGAACTTGTCTCAGCGCGCGGTCGCGAAGCCCCATTCGCCGGTGTAACTGCTGCGCGAGCTTCTTAGCCAAGGAAAACTATTTGTCCAAAAGGTTCCCCCAGCTCAGCATGTAGTGCCTGCTCAGAATCCTGTTCAGCTCGTAACCACTGCTTCTTCAGGAGTTGATTCGCTTGCGCCAGTAGCGCGCCAGGCCCTGCCACGCGTCATCCACTCCCGCACCATTCCTGTAGTGCTGTAGCTCTTCGGCTGAGAGATGCCGGCCCAGGTCGGTCGTAACTTGCTGCGCGAACAGTGAAGCTCGTTCCTCGTCAGTTTCTCCCTTCCCCAGTGATTCTTCCGACCAGCGCGCCCAATCGCGCAACCGTCTGCGCAAGTCTTCGAGATGCTCCTCGACAGCATCAAAAGGTCCAAAGTGCGTGATGAAAATTTTCTGAGGTTTGCGCGATGCAATCGTATCGATACTCTGAAGCCAAGCTTCGACATCAATGTCCGGTGGAGGAGTCAGCGGCGTGGCAATCGATGCGCCGGGATAACGGAGTCCGCCCGTATCGCCGGCAAAGGCGATGCCGTTGCTCTGGTCGAAATATGTGACGTGATGCCAAGCATGTCCCGGAGTGTAGGCCACTTCGATCGAGCGGGCCGCAGCCTTGACCTTCTCGCCGCCCTTGAGCGCAGCCACATTCTCCTCAGGCACCGCAACAAATTCACCCCACAGCCGATCCATTTGATCACCGTACAGGCGTGTAGCACTTTCGAGCAGACGTGTGGGGTGCACCATGTGCGGCGCGCCTCGCTCATGCACATATACCCGAAGCCGGGGATTTTCTCGCACCAGCGTCCCGGTCGCACCCGCATGATCGAGATGAATATGGGTCAGGAAAATCGCCGTCAAGTCGGCAATTCGAATTCCCTGCTCGGCAAGGTTTCGGCGCAGCGTCCCCAGGGCCGATGTGGGACCGGGGTCAACCAGAGCCAGCTCCCCGTCTCCCTGCAACAGGCACGACGCAACCGCACGAAGGCGGCCCAGGTGTTCAACATCGATTAAGGTGGTACCCCCGGCAACGGTTCTCATCAAGCACAATCTTCTCTGCATTCGGTAAACTTGTCGAGGTGTGTTATCGGCTCTCGGCCTCCGGCAGGAGGCTATGCTCGGTACGGAGGCGTCGCCCCACCCCCGCGGTCAGCGAAAAGCTGCCGGAACGGCACCTGTCCCGGCGGACGGCGCGGCTGCTTTCTGTACGCGGAAGTAACCCCTCAAGGTACTGACGCTACGTGGGTTAGCGCCCCAAATTGGCCACTGTCCCGCCGTACTATTGTCGCTGCTGGAGGCAACACGTAATTTCGAATCATTACCAGTGCAGAGGGCGTGATACATGGTCGATCAGCAAAATATCATCTCCGAACCTTGTCGTTCGGCACCGCAAACCAAGCAGAATTCTCGGACACATTCGATGGGCACAGCAATGATCGTCCCCATTCTTGCGGCCATACCTATTCTCGTCGCTCTTCATTTTGCGCGCATGAGAGGCCCGTGGGTAAACTGGGAGAACTCGACTCCCGTAATAGCGGCATCCAACCCGTCTTCACCCGATCCAATTTCATCCTCCTCCAATTCCTCGGAGGCTGAGAAAAAAGACAAACCGAACCTTGAGCTGCAGCACATCACCCAGCTGCTTCCGCAACAGCAGGCCGAATTATTGCTCGAGCGCGCGATCAAGCATAACGACGCAGCTGTTGACGTGATCCATCGACGTGTCGATAGCTGGCGGGGCCACCTCCACAATACCGGCCGACTCTTCGATCTCGTGATTGATGCGCTCAATACCGACGACCTTCGCGTGCGCTCCGCCGCAGTTGAGATTGACCTCGCGGCCAACAATCTCGCCAAGTCGCGGCAGAGCGTGGCGCTTTTAGTGCGACGCCTTCAGAATGAGCCCGGGCGGCGTCCCTTTGCACTGTGGAGACTCGGGGCCCTCGGCAATCGCGGTGTCGAACCCGAAAATGTCCTCGGCCACTTGCTCCATTTTCGGCATGACCGTGACGAGCAAACTCGTTATTGGGTGGTTGAGGGATTAGCAATGCTCGGAACAGATGCATCCATCGATCCCCTGCTCGACCTCCTAGCTCACGATCCTTCGCAGCGAGTCCGCGAACGCGCTGCGCATAACCTCGGAATATCGGGCATGCTTACCAGACAACAGCGCGTGACTGCGGTACCTGAGCTGCTCAATTTCGCCGACGATGACTCAATCGATTCCACCACACGCGCCTATATTTTTAACGCACTGCGCGACATCAGCGGCCAGTCCTTTGGCGACGATGCCGCCGCGTGGCGCAAATGGTGGGTACATCATGACAGCCCTTCAAAATCGTCGAGGCGCACGGGAATTCAGCAAACAAGAGCGGCACATGCCTTTGCGATAGTCGCTTGAGGCGTGCTCCTCACTTTTCCCATCCTCGAAGTATTCGGTCCGCGCATCTGACTCTCGGCGCGTTTCACTTCACCTTCGCGCATTTTTCCAAGCGAGGGCTGGGCGACGCGGCGAGAACAAATTTCTCGAGTTGCCTGGAACTCCTGACCGTAGCATGCTGAAAGCCCCTCAATGGTTACTGATTCGCACCAAGAACTGAGCAGCTTACTCACGCTGAACTCTTCCACGTTAGACTTATGACGGTGTGATTGTTCGCTGAAGATAAAATTTTAAACCTTCTGATAGCCCCGGTCGTTCCCCCTTCCTTGAGGCCATAGAAGCCGAAAGCATCATTGGATATTTGCGTTTGCGGGTTCGCACAGTTCGTGGACGCGAACCATCGCAGTACGGTGTCAGGGGTGACTCTGGATGAGTTCTCATAAACCCAAGGGCGCGAAGAAGCTGAAATATGTGGGTCACGAAAACTTATTGCCTGATTTCAAACGAATTGAGCGGCGCGAATGGTGGCTTTGGTCGACAGTCGTTGTCGTCACGCTTCTTTTGACCCTGGCAATTGGATCCTTCATTCTCCCCGCTCTGCATCATGATGACGTCTTTTCGCAGATCCATCTGCCGCAAGCAGTGCGCGGTTTGCTGGGCTTGGTTCTCCTGTTTGACATCTATACCGTCTATCAGCAATTACAGATTCATCGCATTCGCAGGCAATTGATCGAGCGTGAAGAACTGTTTCGACTCATTAGTGAGAACGCCGCGGACATGATTGCCGTAGTGTGCGCGGATGGGCGACGGGTCTACAACAGCCTTTCTTACGAAAAGATGTTGGGCTACAGCTCGGAGGAGTTGCAAACTTCGTCTGGGTTTGACCAAATCCATCCAGACGACGTCGAGCGAGTGAAAAAAGCGGGCGCCGAGGCGTTCGCGACGGGCATCGGTCAAACTCTCGAATACCGCGTCCGCCACAAGGATCAAACGTGGCGCGTTTTAGAATCAACCGCAAGTGTGATCCACAATCCCAATGGGCCGCCTGAGAAACTAGTCATCGTCAACCGCGATGTCACCAAGCGAAAGCAAGCGGAAGAAGCTTTGCGCAAATCCGAATCAAGCTTTGGTGTGCTCTTTCAGGGCGCGCCGTACGGCATTTACCGCGCCCGCGTTGCGGGCCAGCTTTTGCAAGTCAATCCAGCGCTGCAAAACATTCTGGGTTATGAATCCGAAAGCCAGCTTCTCGAAGCTAATCTCGCCACGGACATCTATCGAGACCCAGCCGAGTACCACAGGCTCAATGAACTCCTGCTTGGCGTCGAGGATTTCAAGGACGTAGAAAACGATTGGAAGCGCAAAGACGGCACGCCGCTCAAGGTGCGTTGCAGCGGGCGAGCGGTCCGAAACGAAAGCGGTGTCGTGGAATACCTCGACGTTTTCGCCGAAGACATCACCGAGAGGCGGGTCCTCGAGCGCCAGCTTCAGATGGCCCAGAAGATGGAAGCGATCGGACGCCTCTCAGGTGGAATCGCACACGACTTTAACAATTTGCTGGGCGTTGTAATTGGCTACAGTCAAGTACTCAAAAAGGCGCTCGGTCCGGCGAATCCCTTGTGCGAACACGCCACGGAAATTGAGAAGGCCGGCCAGCGCGCAACGACGTTGACTCGTCAACTGCTGGCCTTCAGTCGCCAACAAGTGTTGGAGCCGGCGATCTTGAACCTCAATGCGCTGGTATCGGACACCGAGAAAATGCTGCGTCGTCTGATCGGCGAAGACATTGAGCTTACGACCGCACTCGATTCCAAACTCGGCCAGGTGAAAGCTGATCACGGACAAATCGAACAGGTCATCATGAATTTGGCGGTGAACACGCGAGACGCCATGTTACAGGGCGGAAAGCTCACGATAAAAACTGCCAACGTTCAGCTCGATGAAAACTATATTCGCCATCATCCCGGGTCTCGCGTTGGCCGGTACGTGATGCTGGCGGTCACCGATACCGGCACGGGAATGGATCCGGAGACTCAAGCACACATTTTCGAGCCATTTTTCACCACCAAAGAGCGCGGCAAAGGAACCGGATTAGGTCTGGCGACCGTGTATGGTGTAGTGAAACAAAGCGGTGGGTACATTTGGGTGGATAGCAAACTCGGCAAAGGCACGACATTCGAAATTTACCTCCCGCGCGTTGACGAGCCTATTACGGCTAGCCCGCCGAGCGTGGCTCCATCAGAAACGCCGCGCGGCTCAGAGATCGTTCTGCTGGCGGAAGACGCGGAGCCTCTGCTGAAACTGGCGCGCATGTTTCTGGAAAGCAACGGGTACCAGGTCTTGACCGCCACCAATGGAGCCGACGCAATTCAGGTGGCCCAGAATTTTCCCCAGCCAATCGATTTATTGCTGACCGACGTTGTGATGCCCGGTATGAATGGCCGCACGTTAGCGAAACACCTTTCCGCGATGCAGCCGGGAATCAAGGTGCTCTACACGTCTGGCTACACCGACAGCGCGATCGCTGACCACGGCAGGCTCGAAGCGGGAACCTACCTGCTGAGGAAGCCCTTCACTGAAGAGGAGCTGACTCAAAAAGTGCGAGAAGTATTGGATGCATCCCCGGGGGTCAAAGCAGCGCAGACGATCGATCGGGCGCTCGACGAAGCCAGTGCGCTCGTGAAGCATTAGGGAGGAACTAGAGCATGGCAAAATTATTAGTGGTCGACGACGATGAAGCCATTCGGAAACTACACCGGCTGAATTTGGCCGATACCTTCGACATCATTGACACGGCGGAGCCGGAGCACGCTTTGGCCTTGGCCTTGGAGCATAAACCCGACGCCATCCTGCTGGACTTGATGATGCCGAAATACTCAGGTTTGGAGCTTTGCCAAACCCTTACCTCCTTCAGCTCCACGCAGCTAATTCCCGTGTTGGTGGTGAGCGGTGAAATCAAACAAGAAATAAAAACGCTTTGCCACAACCTCGGCGCCTCCGCTTTCTTTGAAAAACCCGTGGACTACGACGCGCTCAAAGCCAGCTTGGCAAGTATTTTGCAAGCGAAGCGACCCGAGCGGCGAAGCGAAGTGCGCGTGCGATTGCGCACGGTTCTCAAACTGCGAGGCCTCGATAACGCGGGGAAAGCCTTTGAGGAGCTGACGACTACCGAAAATCTCGGCCAGCGGTCATTTCTGTGCGGCTGCACCCCGTCTTTGAAATTAAACTCGGTTGTTGACGTTCTCCTCATCAGCGGGATTGAAGAGCCCGCTGGCAAAGCCCGCGTCGTGCGTTGTGCACGATCCGGAACGCAGTATCCGCGTTATGGATTTCAGTTCGTTGAAAAAACAGGCCATTGGGTTTTGGGATAGTTCCCCGAACACAGACACAATCGCGCGCCACCAGACGGGATGCTAAGTATTCAGAGTGCTTCCTCAAGAAATACGGTGGTGTCCGAATTTCAGTCGGGCTTGAGGTCCTTGGCCATGAGAACCTCATCGTAGTAGTGACCATTCTGCTTTAGGGCCTTCTTTTCGATTCCATATTCCAAGAAGCCCAGACGCTCATACAGCCGCCGCGCTTGTACGTTATCGCTGACCACGGCCAGTTGGATCAGTTCGACCTGCTGGCGTGCAAACTCAATTATCGTCTCGGCTAGTCGCCGCCCAATCCCAGCCTTTCTTGCGCTGGGTCGAACGTACATGCCCACAAGCAGACCCTTATGAGCCTCCTTTTGTCCCTCGCGGATCAACAACCCAGCGATGCCGACGATTTCCGAATCATGAAAAGCGCCAAACGCTGCCGAACCGCCAAGCCGTTCCGAGAAAAAAGTCAAAGGTCGTGGATTCTCAGCTTCGAACGTGCTGCCGAATGCTTCTGGGTTGCATCGAAGACCTTCCAGTCGAATGTCTCGATACAAGGCGGCATCGGCTGGCGCTAAGCGGCGTATCTGAATCCGTGCGGCATCCACATTCCATTGGTAACGGAAACTTCAAATTAGGGCAATACCAGAAATACTCCACTCTTGCTGCCGAATCCCAGCTGTGATATGAGATAAACCACTCATCGGCCACAGGTGGTGTGCACCGATGCGTTCGTCGAAACTATCTACGTGTGGGCGGCTTTAGATTAACTTCTGCCGGATGCTGCAGAGGGTTTCGGCTGCCCGCCGCACAACTCTTGGGAGTGGACAATGACAAACAATCTGCAGTCGTTTCCGAATCAGGCGCCGTCTGCCTTCGCGCGAATCGGCGTATTTTTTTTGTTAACAATTCTGTTATCGAGTGCCGGGCTCGTGCACGCACAGGACTTTAGAGCTACGCTGTCCGGTCAGGTGACCGATCCAAGCGGAGCAGCCATTTCCGGCGCCGTGGTTAAAGCGGTCAACTTCGAAACCGGCGAAACCAGGGAAGCCACGACCACGGCTGAGGGAAGCTACGCGATTCCCTATCTCGATCCTGGCGTCTACAATATCGAAGTCACAGCCACAGGCTTCCGGACGCTGCAGCGCGAGAAAATAGTGCTTCGCGTGGCGGATAAGCTGAACCTCCCGCTACGGCTACAAGTGGGGGCGATTACGGAATCAGTCATTGTGACTGCCCAGCAGGAGGTGTTGGAGACAGGTTCAGCAGACCGCGGTTTGGTTTTCGACCCGATCAAGACCCAGGAATACCCGCTCAACGGCCGCCAAACCTACATGCTGATGTCTCTCACGCCCGGCGTGCTCTTCACTCAGGAGCAATTCGGCCCCAGCGGCTTTTCAGGAACGCGCGGCTGGGACGTCAACAGCAGCTACAAAATCAACGGCGCGCGCACCGGCCAGAGCCTTTTTCTGCTGAATGGCGCTCCCATCAGCAACAACGGGGGCAGTTGGCAGCTCGCTCCCAACGTCGAGGCCGTGCAGGAATTCAAAGTGATGACCAACACCTACGATGCGCAGTACGGGCGCTTCGGCGGTGGTGTGGTCAACACAACAGTAAAGTCCGGAACCAGCAATTGGCACGGAGACGTCTTCGACTACTTCCGCAACAGAGTCTTCGACGCCAATTATTTCCAGAACAACCGTGTCAATCGGCCTTTGCAAGCTCATAACCAGCACCAGTTTGGCGGAATCGTGGGAGGTCCGATCCGCAAAGACAAAGATTTCATCTTTGGCAGCTTCGAGGGCTGGCGAGAGATCATTGGCTTCTCCGCGACCTCAGGCGTCCCGCCAGCAGCGCTGCGCACCGTCGATCCAACACTCCTAGGCGGACGAGGTGGAATTAACTTCGGGGCGCTCGGCTACCAAATATACGATCCGATGACCACGCACCCCTGCGGGAGAGTTGGAGCAAATGAACCCTGCACGACCGCTACGTTCTGGCGCGATGCGTTTCCGGGAAATATCCTTCCGGCAGACCGCATCAATCCAGTAGCACTGAAGATTCTCTCGTATTTTCCGGCGCCCAACGCCCCGGGCCTGAACGACAACTTCGTTGCCAGCGGAAATGTGGGCCGCTATAAATACAATCAGCCCATGGTTCGCTGGGATCACATCTTTAGCGATCGAGACAAGTTTTATACGCTGTTTACGTTCCAGCACGGGCAAGAATACCGCGATAGTACCGGATTTGGTCCCCCCGCCGGCAGCGGCGATGTGGGTTCCCAGCGCACCGACCAGAACTACATTTTGGCGTGGACGCACACACTTTCGCCCACGGCGGTGCTTGACGTTCGCGGCTCCTACGGCCGGTTTACTTCCGACTTTCCGCGCTACACTGACTTCAACCTGACCGCGGACAAATTGGGTATCACCCAGGTCTTCCACGCGGCCACATTCACCAAAAACACCGTACCTCGCGTGACGGTTCAGGGGTACACGCAACTCTTTGCCTGCTGCGACACCGTCGAGAGCTGGAACACATACAATCAGTGGAACTTCTCCCCCAGCTTGACCATGACCCACGGAAGACATACCCGCCACTTTGGGTTTGAATATAACTATGTGGCCTCTGGAGACACCAACTACGGTTATTCCAATGGCAACTTCGACTTCAGCCGTTTCTGGACTAGACGAAACAACTCCGAGGATCGTGGCCAATTTGATGGTTCTGGATTGGCAACGCTGCTTCTGGGAACGCCCACCGGAGGCAACGTCGACTGGAGGGAAAATGCCTATCGTACTCGACCCTATTTCGGGTTCTTCGTGCAGGACGACTGGAGAATTGCTCCTCGGGTCACCTTGAACCTGGGTTTGCGCTATGAAGTACAAGTTCCTTGGCTGGAACGGTTTAACCGCACTAACCGAGGCTTCGATTCCAACAACAAAAACCCGTTTAGCGATGCTGTTTTGGCCCAGTGGCGGGTCTTCGCCGCGCAGTGGACTGCATGTGCTAACGGTACTGCGGCAACATGCACAATCGGCGGAATCAATTATACGCAGGCTAATGCTAAGAAGTATGCCTATCCGGCACCGCCAGCGATGTTGGTTGGTGGCCTCGTGTTCCCCGGGGTCAGTGGTCAGCCGCGCAGGCTCTACGACACGGATTGGACCAACGTAGCGCCCCGCATTGGTATTGCTTGGCGCGTTCTGTCAAAGACCGTGCTTCGCGCCGGCGGCGGGATCTACTATCAGTCTCCCACACAGGACAACACACGCGGCGGCTTCTCGCAAACCACCAACTACATCACCACTTTGGACAATGGTCGCCCCACTGCGTGCGTCACGGATCCCATCAAATGCTCTACCGGACCCTATTCGCTCGTGACTCCGTTTCCGTTGGGTGTTGAGGCAGCCCCAGGATCCAGTTTGGGTTTGATGACCAACGTAGGCAATGGCATCGGTTACGACCCACCGCACTTTCGCATACCGCGAACGTACCAGTTCTCGTTCGGCTTCGAGCACGAACTGCCGCACGCGATACTGGTGGAAGTTTCATATGCTGGCAATTATCAAGTCCACATAAACTCGAGCTTTAACTCGGGTCGCTGGAGCTTGGCTGACAACAACATCGGGGCCGGTTACAATAGCGTGCCCGCCGACAATGCCTATCTGAACGTGAATATGCCGAATCCCTTCTTCGGCATCATTCCGCAGCGCGGTGTCGGCAATAATGCCACCGTCCGCCGTCGCGAACTGCTTAGACCGGATCCTATCTTCCCGGACATCACTAACAACCTCGTCCAGGATGGTCATTACCGGTACGACGCCCTCCAGGTGAAAATCGAGAAGCGAGTGCTTGGCGGCGCAACTTCCGGCATCTTGACTTGGGGCATTTCCTATACCTTGTCCAAGGCTTTTGAGGCCAATCATCGGTTGAACAACTGGAATGCCAACGAGCCACTGATCTATGAATTGGACAATACCGACAAGCCGCACACGTTCGCTTTCCATGGGGTGTACGACTTGCCCTTTGGAAAGGACCGTTGGTTGTTGAAAGATCCGGTGAGCGCTGCGATCGCCGGTGATTGGCGCTTCGACTGGATTTTCACCTATTCCTCCGGATATCCGGTGGGCTGGCCCAACCTTCGCAACACTTGCAACACTTGGCGCGCAACTGTGCAGGACGAAGATCACTGGTTCAACAACGACAAGGCCTGCTACTCCAATTTCCAGGAATTCTATGTGCGAACCATCCCGGATCGTTTCTCCGATATCCGCAATCCCGCAAAACCTCAATTGAACATAGCGCTCGAAAAAACCTTTCGTTTCGGCGAGCGCTACAGGTTCCAATTGCGCGGTGAAGCGTTTAACCTCACCAATACGCCCATTCGCCCCGGACCCAACACGGACTTCGGCAGCAGCGACTTCGGCAAATTGCCGAAGACCCAAAACAACTGGCCGCGAGTCCTGCAAGTGGCCGGGAAGATCTACTTCTAGCTGAACGGAGTGCGACGGGGTGCGGTTAATTGATGGCCGCATCCTTGTCGGCTCTCAGCGTCAAAGAGCTGGCAAACAAGCGCAGAAACCTCGAAAATTCTTTGTCGGAGGAATTCCCCTGCGCAAGAAGTTGCCGCGATTTGCCTGGCTCGATTCGGGCTATTTGCAATTGCTTTTGGCTGTAAGTAACTCTAGAATCTCACGGCATTACGTCAAAATATCCAGGCGGAGAACTATGAATACGCTAAATTGCAATTCGGTGTTTGTGCATGGAGCTGTCGCGAATGTCTGCAATAAATTCTATACGAGGTTGTGCACCGCCCAGGTTGTCACTGCGCTCATTGCTTTCACTTTCTTTCTCGCGAGCGTAGCTGGCGCGCAGTCAAACACCTCAAACAGCAAGGCTGCTAAATCGCAGTCGTCGCAATCGAGGTCAGCGAAGAGCGCCCATGCAAGCAGCGACGATGCGCAGTCAAACACGGCGCCATCAAACGTAAAACGCCAAGGTTCATCCGCTCCCTCCACGCGATCCACACCCCCATCTCAAACAACGACTGCGCACATCGATCTGACCACCAAGCCGACCCTTTACGTGGTCAACTATGCACACCTCGATACTGAATGGCGGTGGGAGTATCCACAGGTCATTCAGGAATATTTAACCAAGACCATGCGCAATAATTTCGCGCTCTTTGAAAAGTATCCCCATTACAAATTTAATTTCACCGGCGCCAACCGTTACATGATGATGAAGGAATATTTTCCCGAAGATTTCGCCAGGCTCAAACAGTACGTTGCCGCCGGGCGCTGGTTTCCAGCAGGCTCCTCGGTGGAAGAAAGTGACGTCAACTCGCCTTCAGCCGAATCCATTTTGCGGCAGGTTTTGTATGGTAATGGGTTTTACCGGCACCAATTCGGCAAGGCCAGCGCGGAATACATGCTTCCGGACTGCTTTGGTTTCCCGGCCTCGCTCCCGAGCATCCTGGCTCACGCCGGGATAAAAGGATTCTCGACACAAAAACTTAACTCCGGGTGGCAGCCGGCTGCTCGAGTGGGCGGGCCCGATTCGCCGGAACATACACCGCCGGGCATCCCATTCAATGTCGGGATTTGGGAAGGTACCGACGGCAAAACGGTGATTGCCGCGCTCAACCCGGGGTCATACGTAGGCCAGGTCTTCACCGATCTGAGCAAAGACAACAAGGATAAAGCCCCGCCGTCAGCGACCAATCAAGGGGATAGCTACGTCTGGGACTGGCCCGGGCGGGTCAATTTGAATGGCCAGGTCACCGGGGTCTTCGCCGATTACCACTACGTCGGTACCGGTGACATCGGCGGAGCTCCCAACGAGTCCTCGGTGAAATTGATGGAAGCGATTGAGGCAAAAGCAACGATATCATTACCGCCAGTCCTGCAACCTCGCGGGCCGGGGGGCCAGCCGCAAACGCCTCCGCCGCCCCGCGCACCGGTCAAAGTGGGCGACGGACCGCTCCGCGTTTTTTCTGCCAACGCCGATCAAATGTTTCTGGACATAAAGCCCGGGCAAACATCGCGGATGCCAAGATACAAAGGCGATCTGGAGTTGATCAACCACTCGGCCGGGTCCATCACTTCGCAGACGTATCACAAGCGTTGGAACCGCCAGAACGAATTGTTGGCTGGCGCGGCCGAGGCGGCCTCGGTTGGGGCGTTATGGCTCGGAGGCAAAGCCTATCCGCAGGACCGCTTGAATTATGCCTGGCGATTGGTGATGGCCGGGCAGTTCCATGACAATATGGCCGGCACTTCAACGCCAAAATCGTATGAGTTTATCTGGAACGATGATGTTTTAGCGATGAACCAGTTCGCCGGCGTGCTAACCAGCGCAAGCAGCACGATTGCCTCGGCGCTCGACACGCAAGCCCAAGGCACTGCGCTGGTTATTTACAATCCGTTGAATATTGCGCGCGAGGATTTGGTCGAAGCTACCGTCTCTTTTCCGAATGGTGTGCCGCAGAGCGTTCGCGTTACCGGCCCGGATGGCAAGGAAGCGCCGGCACAGGTAATCGGCAGCGGAAATGGCGCTGCAAAAGTATTGTTTGTGGCTAAGGTGCCTTCGGTTGGCTACGCGGTCTACGATGTCCAGCCTGCCGACGGTCCGGCAAGCACGCAAAATTCGGAGCTTTCCGTCAGCGAGTCGTCGCTTGGAAACGCGCGTTATCGCATCAAGATCAACGACAATGGCGATGTCTCCAGCATCTTCGATAACAAGAGCAACCACGAACTTCTTTCGGCTCCGATACGCCTGGCGATCATCACTGATAATCCCGCGCACTGGCCGGCCTGGAACATGGATTTCGAAGATGAGCAGCGCGCCCCTCGCGCTATGGTCGGCGGGCCAGCAAAGGTGCGTGTCGTCGAAAACGGTCCCGTGCGCGTAGCGGTCGAAGTATCGCGCGAGGCCGAAGGCTCCAAGTTCGTCCAAACCGTGCGGCTCGGTGCCGGAGACGCAGGCAATCGCGTGGAGTTCGGCAACGTGATTGAGTGGAATACGAAAGAAGGAAATCTCAAAGCTGTTTTCGCGCTGAGCACCTCGAATAAGAACGCAACCTACAACTGGGATATCGGAACGATTGAGCGGCCGAATGAAGACGAGCGCCAGTTCGAAGTCGCCTCGCACCAGTGGATCGATCTTTCCGATCAGGGCGGCGCTTATGGCGCAACCATCCTTACCGATTCCAAGTACGCCTCGGATAAACCGAATGACAACACTTTGCGACTGACTCTGGTTCGCACACCGGGAACGCGCGGAGGTTATTCCGACCAAGGCTCGATGGACCTGGGCCACCATGAATTTGTGTTTGGATTGTCCGGCCATGCCGGCGACCGCCGCCAAGAAGAAACCGACTGGCAAGCGTGGCGACTAAATCAGCCGCTTATCGCGTTTGAAAGCCCGAAGCATTCCGGGAGGCTGGGGAAAAGCTTTTCGTTATTGAAACTGAACAATAGCCGCGTGCGTCTATTGGCATTAAAAAAAGCAGAGGAGAACGATGACGTAATCGTGCGCCTGGTGGAAATCAGCGGTAAAGCGCAGCCCAACGTTCACGTGAGTTTCGCGGGGCCGGTTTCCGGAGCTCGCGAGGTCAACGGGCAGGAACAGCCGATCGGCCCAGCCACTGTGACCAACGGCGAGCTGGTAACCTCGTTGACCCCGTTTCAGCCGCGCAGCTTTGCCCTAAAGCTTGGCGCGGCGCCCGCCAAAGGTACCGCGCTGCAATCGCAGCCGGTGACGTTGCCCTACGACGCGAGTGTCGCTACTCGCCTTGGACGTCCTGCAGAAGGCTGCTTCGATTGCTCGCTCGATAGCCCAACGGCTCCGCAGGGCAAAGCATTGCCGGCCGAAATGCTGCCCGCGGATATTAATTTCAACGGAATCCGCTTTCATCTCGCCCCCAGCAACGCCGGCAAGCCAAACGCAGTCATCGCGCGTGGTCAAACGATTACGCTGCCGGCTGGCAAATTCGATCGCCTCTACATTCTCGCGGCTTCTGCGAGCGGCGACCAAAAAGGCACATTCCGCATCGGCGATCAACCGATAGAGCTGACGATTCAGGACTGGACCGGCTACATCGGCCAATGGGACAACCGCATCTGGAAGCAGGTGGAAGAGCCGCTGCCTCCCGAGCCTGCCGCCGGCGATAACAGTCCGGCCGCGCAACGCGCCACCCGGATTCGAGCCTATGTGAAGGATCACGGACCGATGATGCGTTCGGAGTTCGCAAACATCATTACGCCCGGCTTCATCAAGCGCGCCGATGTGGCTTGGTTTGCCTCGCATCGCCACGCCGCCGATGGAAGCAACGAAGCGTATGCTTACTCTTATTTATTTGCGTATCCCGTTGATGTACCGCCGAACGCCCACACGCTAACCCTTCCGGATAATCTCAGAATCCGAATCCTGGCGATCAGTGGCGTAAATGATGGGGGCCAAATACGTCCCGCAGGACCGCTGTACGATACGCTCGAACGGTCCGCGCGATAAGCGCGCGGCGTTGCGATACAGTAGTTCACTAAACGAGTTCCCTGTTTGAAGGGGCGCTCTGTCGCCGATCAATCATCATGGCAATCACGGAGGATTCATGAAGTGCTCATCCATTCGCGTGCGGCGCTCGGTTCGCATGTTTTGCACAACAATAACGATTTTTCTATGCATCAGCGCGCATGCTTTGGCCCAGTCAGGCAGCACGACGCCGAGTGAGGCCGATCGTCGCGCCCAGTCCATCCTCGACCAGATGACCGTCGAAGAAAAGATCGACATGCTAGGAGGGGTTGACGGCTTTTTTATACGCGGCCTACCGCGCCTTAAGCTTCCGCGGTTAAAGATGGCCGACGGGCCCATCGGTGTGCGCAATTTTGGCCCGGCCACCGCCATGGCAGGTGGAATCGCGTTGGCTGCCACGTGGAACCCCGAACTCGCTGAACGTGTCGGCAAGGAAATTGGGCGCGATGCCCGGGCCAAAGGCGTTCACTTTCTGCTGGCGCCAGGCGTCAACATTTACCGCGCGCCCATGAATGGGCGCAATTTCGAATATTTTGGCGAAGATCCCTTCCTCGCTTCGCGCATCGCGGTTGGGTACATCAAAGGTGTGCAGAGCCAGGGAGTCAGCGCCACGGTCAAGCATTTCATTGGAAATAATTCCGAATTCGATCGCCACAATACCGATTCAGTCATTGACGAGCGCACCATGCGCGAAATCTATTTGCCGGTGTTTGAAGCCGCGGTAAAAGAAGCGCACGTCGGGGCGGTAATGGATGCGTACAATCTTACCAACGGCGAGCACATGACCCAGAATAGATTTCTCAATATCGACGTTCTGAAAAAAGAGTGGGGATTTGACGGCATACTGATGTCCGACTGGGACGCAACCTACGATGGCGTAGCCGCAGCCAACAGTGGCTTGGATTTGGAAATGCCCTCAGGCAAATTCATGAACCGGAAACTATTGCTGCCCGCGATTCAGGAAGGAAAAGTTTCCGTCGCAACGATTGATGATAAAGTCCGCCGTATTCTTCGCCAAGCGATTTCCTCAGGCTGGCTCGAGCGAGAGCAAGCTGATCTATCTATCCCTCGGTACAACGTCGCAGGCCGCCAGGCGGCCTTGCAGGCGGCACGTGAGGGCGTCGTGCTCCTGAAAAATCAGGGATCTCTGCTGCCGCTGGATAGAAGCCGAATCAAATCCATCGCCGTTATTGGCCCCGATGCTTATCCCCCTGTGCCTGTTGGAGGAGGAAGCGCTCGCGTGGAGCCGTTCGCGGCCATCAGTTTCCTCGAGGGGCTCAGCAACTACCTCGGAGCTTCGGGGCAGGTCTATTACGGCCGCGGAGTTTCCACCTTAACGGAAATGGCCGATGCGACAAATTTTTCTACAGCACAAACCGGCGGACAACCTGGAATGCAGGCGGAATATTTTAGTACGCTCGATCTGCAAGGAAGTCCGCTGATTACCCGCACCGAACGACACATCAATTTCGGTCCTCGCTCTCGGCTGACCTTCCCGGAGCACTCGCAATCAGCGCGTTGGACAGGATATTTTGCTCCCGAAGCACCCGGGTTGTACGACCTTTTTGTGCAGTCAACCGGAGAAGATGGCGGGGCCTTTCAACTCTACATGGATGACAGTCTCGTTTTTGACAATGCAAAGTCCTTTACCGCGCTCGTCCAGCATAAAACCGTTCCGCTTGAGCTCGGCCCGCATAAAGTCGTCCTCGAAAATCGCGGAAGGTCGCGCTGGCTCGGAGGGCGTTTGACTCTGGGGATTGTGCGCCGTGATGCCATTGTGGATTCCGATACCAAGGCGCTGGCAACGAAGGCCGATGCCGTGGTCCTCGCGGTGGGATTCGATCCTAGCAACGAAAGCGAAGGCGGGGACCGTGCATTCGGCCTGCCTCCCGGACAAGATCAGCTCATCAACGAAATCGCCGCGGCCAATAAGAATACCATTGTTATCGTCACATCCGGCGGCTCGGTGGATATGACTTCATGGGGCGATCGCGTTGGCACACTTTTGCAGGCTTGGTATCCAGGACAAGAAGGTGGCACGGCCATAGCCGAAATTCTTTTCGGTGAGGTGAATCCTTCCGGACGTTTACCGGCAACATTCGAACGGAGCTGGGAAGACAATCCGGTGCATGACAACTACTACCCGGCTCCCGGAACGAAGCGCATCGATTATAAAGAAGGTGTCTTCGTTGGTTACCGCGGATACCAGCATAACGCCAAGAAACCGTTCTTCCCTTTCGGCTATGGACTGTCGTACACAACCTTTTCGTATCGCAACCTCTCTGTCGGATCGCCGAGCGCTGGTGGTAATTTCACTGTTTCATTTGACGTGAGCAACACGGGAGGGCGCGAAGGTTCCGAAGTTGCGCAGGTGTATATTGGGGATCCGCACGCACGCGTGCCGCGCCCCGAAAGGGAGCTAAAAGGTTTCCAAAAAGTGAGTCTCAAGCCCGGCGAAACTCGGCGCGTCACGGTAAATCTTAGCCGCCGCGCATTATCGTATTACGACGTCAATGCAAAACAATGGCGCGCGGAACCCGGTGATTTTAATGTTTTTGTGGGCAGGTCTGCGGATCAAACCGAACTCAAAGGAAAGCTCACGCTAACAGCAACGTCTTCCACGGCAATCGCGGGCAAACCTTGACCATCCACACTGCAGATGTTCTGGTACCAGGGTTTGCGCACTCCGGGAGTTCCTAATCTTCCTGTTCACATTTCATTCACACTAGCCTCTACAGAGGTTCGGCGCCACTCGGTTTCTACGGTAGTTCCCCACGTAAATTTAGGGGCTCCCCCGAATGGCTCTCCTAGGCCAAGCGATATAGATTGCTTGGTTTGAGGTGCCCCGGTGAAAATCGCTCAGGTTGCTCCGCTCTATGAAAGCGTTCCGCCGAAATTGTACGGCGGAACGGAGCGCGTGGTCTCCTATCTAACCGAGGAATTGGTCAGAATGGGTCATGAAGTCACTCTTTTTGCCAGCGGCGATTCGCAGACGGCTGCTCGGCTGATCCCCAGTTGCCCCCGGTCCTTGCGTCTCGATACAGATTGCGTAGACCATCTAGCCCACCACTTTGTGATGCTGGGAGACGTGAAGGAAAACGCACGCAGGTTTGACGTCATTCATTTTCATATCGACTACCTTCATTTTCCGCTGTCCCAAGCGTTGCAGATTCCCAGCCTGACCACGCTGCACGGGCGTCTCGATATTCCCGAGCTGCTGCCGCTTTACCGGAAATATAGAGAACCTCGCCTCGTCTCCATTTCCAAAGCGCAACGCAAGCCTTTATCTTGGGCCAACTGGGTGGGAAATGTTTATCATGGTCTTCCAGCAAATCAATTACATCTGCACCGAGAGCCTGGGAAGTATCTCGCGTTTTTAGGTCGTATTTCGCCCGAGAAGAGAGTTGATCGGGCCATCAAGATCGCGTTGCAGGCGGGAATGCCCCTGAAAATCGCTGCTAAGATTGATCGCGTGGATCGCCCGTACTATGAGACGGAAATTAAACCGCTGCTTAATAATCCGAACATTGAGTTGATCGGCGAAATTGGCGAACAGCAAAAAGACGACTTCCTCGGCAATGCGTACGCCTATCTTTTTCCGATTGACTGGCCCGAGCCATTTGGCCTCACAATGATTGAAGCGATGGCTTGCGGCACACCGACAATCGCCTTTCCTTGCGGCTCGGTGCGCGAAATTTTGGATGACCATGTGACCGGTTTTATCGTTCGGAACACTGAAGAAGCTGTTGACGCCGTCGAGCGGGTCGAACATTTCGACCGTGCGCGATGCCGTCAAGCCTTCGAAAAGCGTTTCGTGGCTTCGCGAATGGCCCAAGATTACCTCCGTCTCTATGAAACCGTCATCGCCACGCCGTCCGGGCTAGCTTCATCAGCGATCCAATCGTTGGCAACACGGTAGGAACGCCTTATGGCAGACATTCTGCGAGTTAAGAATGCCTATTACGTTCGAGCGGCTTCTGCGCTCGCCGATGATCGCACGCGTGTTCTGAAGTACGGAGACACATTCGCCGTCTTCAACCGGTACGGTGATATCGAGGCTCTAGGGGCCACTCCATTTGGACTGTTTCATGCCGAGACGCGCCATCTCTCGCGCCGGACACTGCGAATCAATGATCAGCAACCTCTGCTTCTGAGTTCAACCATTCGTGACGATAATGGTTTCCTGTCGGTGGACCTGACAAATGTGGACAGTCCGCAAAACGGCGTTGGAGCCCTCAGCCGTGGAATATTGCACGTGTTTCGTTTGGTTTTTCTGAAAGAGTGCACCTGCTACGAGCACGTTCGCCTGGTCAATTATGGCTTTAAGCCAGTGCAAGTCACGCTCACCTTTCAATTTGACGCTGACTTCGCTGATATATTCGAGGTTCGTGGAACCAAGCGTTCGCACCGCGGTGAACGACTTCCCGATAGGATCGAAGAAAGCTCTGCGATTCTCGCATACCGGGGATTGGATCAAGTGATGCGACGCACGATCCTCGAGTTTTCGCCGCGCCCTCGCTCGCTCACCACGCGCCAGGCTCGTTTTCATCTCGACCTTGAGTCCAAGGAAGAGAAATCTGTGTACCTAACGGTATGCTGTGAGCGGGATTCCAAGCGAACAAAGGTCAGCTCCTTTGATGTCGCCTTCAAGGAAAGCGAGGAGCGTTTGGAGCATCCTGCGTTCCTGGACTGCGTGGTGACTACCTCGAGCAAACGTTTCAACGCATGGATCACACGTTCTGCGGCTGATTTGCGAATGTTGATCGAGGGCAACCCCGAAGGGCCTTATCCGTATGCTGGCGTCCCGTGGTTCAACACTATTTTTGGACGCGACGGAATTATTACCGCCTTGGAATGTTTGTGGATGGCTCCTTGGATTGCCAAAAGCGTTCTTCAGTATCTTGCAAAAACTCAGGCCACTCGCTCAGACCCCGAACAAGATGCGGAGCCCGGAAAAATCCTGCACGAAACCCGCCGTGGAGAGATGTCAGTTTTGAAGGAGGTTCCTTTCGGCTGCTACTACGGTAGCGTGGATTCCACGCCTCTTTTCGTTCTGCTGGCCGGCGGCTATCTGTTGAGAACCGCTGATCGCGTTTTCTTAAAACAACTTTTGCCGCACATCGAGCTCGCGTTGGATTGGATCGACAAATATGGCGACGTTGATGGAGACGGTTTCGTTGAGTATTCGCGGCGCTCGCCAAATGGCCTGGTGCAACAGGGTTGGAAAGATTCGCATGACTCCGTGTTTCATGCGAACGGGCATCTGGCGGATCCGCCCATTGCGTTATGTGAGGTGCAGGGCTATGTCTATGCGGCAAAACGATCGGCGGCTTTAATACTGCAAGCATTGGGCGACCCCGATCGCGCCGAGGATTTGAACACCGAGGCTGAAGAATTGCGCGTGAAATTTGAAGAAGCCTTCTGGTGCGACGCATTGGGAATGTACGTGCTCGCGCTCGATGGGCGAAAAGAGCAATGTCGCGTGCGCACCTCGAATGCCGGGCACACCCTGTTTTGCAAAATTGCTAGCCGGCAGCGAGCGGAGTCGATGGCCGCATCGTTCATGTCTGAGCAAATGTTTTCGGGATGGGGAATCAGAACGCTCGGAGCTTCCGAAGCTCGCTACAATCCAATGTCCTATCACAATGGATCGGTCTGGCCTCACGACAATGCCATGGTCGGTTTGGGACTTTCGCTGTACGGCTTTCAGGATCATGTAACCAGGATTCTTTATGGTCTCTATGAAGCCAGTCTCCACGCGGAACTGCAGCGCTTGCCGGAGCTTTTTTGCGGTTTCCATAAACGGCCGGATGCGAGTGGCCCGACTCTTTATCCCGTCGCCTGCGCCCCGCAAGCCTGGGCGGCAGGGTCTGTTTTCATGCTGCTGCGCGCTTGCCTGGGATTGAATATACGCGCGCAGCAACGGCAGATTTATTTTACGAATCCGGTTTTGCCGCCGAACCTCGACGAAGTGCGCATCGAAAACTTGCGGGTGCTGGATACAGAGGTAGATTTGATCATCAGGCGAGATGAACATGGAGTTGGAGTTGACGTTCTCCGGAAACAGGGTGAGATCGAGATACTAAAAGCGGTTTAGTCGTTAGCGTTGTAACACCTGTTTAACCTTGAAGTTTCTGTTTCGCAACATTCCTAGCGATCACCAGAGTCCTGGCTAGTAAACAAACATCGCCATGAAGGCCTTTCCCTTTAGACTACACTCTCTTATTAGCGACCTGCTTGCGGAAGTTGTACTTCCTTCGGAGATTTGTCATCGCGTAAACCGAGAAAAACGGGCTGGCGAAGTTGTCCGTCACTGGTCAATTCTTGATACGCGATTTGTGCGACCAGCGATGGCGCGACAAAGTGAATGCCTTTGTTGCGCGGCGGGTTCACAAGATCTGAACGTTCGCGCCTCAGCGGGGCAAGTTGGCGAGACAAATCAGCAAGGCTTTCTGCGGTGAATCCTGTGCCAACTTTTCCGACGTAGTGTAGTTTGCCACTCTCGTAAGCGCCAAGGAGCAGGGCTCCAAAATGCTGGCGAGCACCGGCTGGCTCGGTAAAGCCCACAATGACAAATTCATCTTCTTGATGAACTTTTACTTTCAGCCAAAACCTTGACCGACCTTCCACGTATGGCGAGCTCACATCTTTGGCCACTACTCCTTCATACCCTTTGCGCCGCGCTTCTTGATAGGCTTTTAGGCCATTGTCCGCCAACCTTCGCGATGTGAGGATAAATTTGTTCGTGCCCACGATCTGCTCCATCACGGTACGGCGCTTGAACAAAGGCTCGCGGCGAAGGTCCTGCCCATTAAAAAAAAGACAATCGAAGACGGCGTACACCAAAGTTTCTCCGCCCTGCTGTAGAAGCTGAAATCGCGAAACGCGCTTGCGGCCAAAAGCAACGGCCTCGCCATCGAGAATCAGTCTTGCCGGTTGAAGAGAACGGATGGCAGCAGCAATCTGAGCAAACCCAGTGGTTCGGTCGATTGCATTGCGAGACAACAGCTGCACATTCTGGCCTGCCTTGTAGGCGAGGATGCGGTAGCCGTCGTACTTTTCCTCGTAAACCCAGCCCGGGCGGTGGAAAGGCTCGCGTATGAGTGTGGCCAGCATCGGTTGAACACGAAACGGGATGCCGCCGGTTTCTGGGGTGGAACGCGCTCGCGGCATGTTTTGTTTTTCTAGGAAACGCGTTTGCGGCGCTGTCCTGCCGGAGGAGCTGCTTGAACAGTTCGACTTGGGCGCTGCGTTTTTTTGACGGGAGCCAGTTCTTTGGCCGAAGCATGCTTCTTAACGGAAGCTGGTTTTTTGATGGCGTTTGGTTTTTTAATCGGGCCTATCTTTTCAATTGGGTCGCCGGTGGCGGCTTTCTCCACATTGCCACCGCCATCGCGTGCGATTTCAGCGAGCAGCCGTTTGCTAACAGCTGAGCGCGGCTCGTCGGCGGTGAGGTCATTTGTAGACGCATACTGATCGCGGTGTTTGATCAGCAACCACGATTTACCAGAAGTTCTGCCATAGCTATTCGTGCGGACGAGAACCCAGGAGCCATTTAACTTTTTCCCGTGGAGCGTGAATTTGAGATCACCTCTGCTAATCGCGGCGTCAACGTCGTCCTGCTCCGGTGTCCAGGTGCCTGTATCCCAAATCATGACAGTTCCGCCACCATATTCACCTTCCGGAATTACACCTTCGAAATCTGCGTATTCCACGGGGTGATCTTCGACCTGCATGGCAAGACGCTTTATGCTGGGATCAAGCGAAGGCCCCCTGGGCACAGCCCAGGAAAGCAGGACGCCCTTCCATTCCAGGCGAAAATCGTAATGAAGATGCGATGCGCGGTGCTTCTGAATCACGTACCGGAGACGCGACTTGGGCGTTTTGCGTGGAGCGGTTGCGCCTGCGGGTTCCGATGTGGCTTCGAAGCTGCGCTTATTTTTATATTCGTTCAGGCTCATCTAAGTCCCGTCCTTGAATTCAGATGCTCTTTGGCGATTACCAGTGACACGAAATCACAAGAGCAGCCGAGATGCCAATGACTCGTGCACAATCGCCATCTCGTCTCCCTGATACCGACGGCGCGGCCAGAAGAAGCCTCTTAAGCCGTCGCCTTTGCGGCGCGGAACAATATGAATGTGAAAATGGGGTACGCTTTGGCTTACCGTATTGTTGATCCCCACAAACGTTCCTTCAGCCTGCATCGCCTCTTGAACGACTCGGGCGAGGCGCTGGGCATTAAAGAAAAGCGGACCCACCAGTGTTGGCGGAAGATCGGCGAAGGTCTGGTAATGAGTCCTGGGTATCAGAAGGGAGTGACCAGGGAACAGGGGCTTGATATCGAGAAATGCGATGGAGATGTCATCTTTGAAGACGATGCTCGCAGGAACTTCGCCTGATACGATTCGGCAGAACAGGCAGGGGGCAGGACGCGGCTCAGGACTCAAACTAGACTCTTTCTCAGTCCTCGATTCAGTTGCCAGTTTGGTATCCTCCTCGGGCTTAAGATCACTCACGCGCTTAGACATAGGCAAGCTTACCGCATCCTAGCAGCAACCTTACTGGCGGTGTTTGGAAGGAAGTGCTCGCAAGCCTCAGACCCATCCCCCAGGGGGTGTTTCTCGTAACGATGGCATCTAAAGGACTTATAACCAGGGGGTGCGGAAGACGGTCAATGCAAGGGAGCCCTTATTTTGATATTCTTTGCTTGCTTTGCAGAAGCTTGATTCTTAAGGGTTTCCAGGCGTTTTTCGCAGGTTCTATAACCGACCGTCCAGCTGCCAGTCTCATCACCGGACCGGCGAGGCGGAGTGCTCCGGTATCGCAATTTGTAATGCGGACTGTGTTGGGGGCGGCAAGGCGAACGCCAGCGTGCCGTAGCCGAGGTGATCACATGACCGCCTGCTGGGCTGGATCAAGCGATCCAGCACCGTCGGGATGCCAAGTTTGCGCACCCCGCCGTCCGGCTTCGGGATTTCCACCCGTCGCACCGGTTGTGGCTTGTAAGTCCCCTTCAGCAGTTGTTCCCATATCGTAGGCCAGTGCTGCTTCAGGTAGCCCGAGAGCTCTCCGACTTTCACGCCGTCGATTCCCGGACTTCCTTTGTTCGCTTTGACTCGCTTGTAAGCCTGCCAGCAGTTCTCCCGCTCGCAGACTTCTTCCATCAACTGCTCGTGACTAGCTGGACGTTCGGTTTCGCATTTCGCCGTGAGCGATTCGGTCCCTTCCTGAGAAGCCTTCGGAGCTTCACTCCTCCCCTCCTCAGTAAAGGCCAGCACTAGCTGGTTCTTCTGCCGCTTGTCGCTCTGACATACAGCAGATCTCCCGAGGTAAGTTCGATCGCCTTCCACGCACAACCGCTGGATTTACCACCAGTGCCTTTGATGGATGTGGGCTTCGCGATCACATGCTCACTCGCCCGGCACCGTAGGCCTCAAATCCAGTTCTTGTCCATCGGCTCGCGTGTTTGCTCCGCGCTTCCTTCAGACTTCGCCTTGCGGCTTAGCCCTTGCGCTTTACTAACCCTTCACCTCCATCAGGTTGGGTAGGGGACTTTCACCCCCAAGCTATCGGACATGCTCGGCACACATAAAAAAGGCCCCGAAAAAAATCCGGGGCCTTTGCACTTTGAAAGAGGTTAACTTGCCGGCCTCTTGGCTGGGGTACGGCGCGTCGCTCCGGCTGGGCGCTTCGCTGGGGCTTTGCGAGGTGCCTTGCCTGGCTTTTCTGCGGGGATGTCGTCTTTGTTTACAATGGCTTTGGTCCAGTGAATCATCAGCGGGTCCGGATCGTAAGAAGACAGTGTCCCGGTGAAATGGACGGGGTTGTCTTTCTCAATGCGTGCGGCTTCGGGCTGAGTGTCAATCTTCACTTCCATATTCGCCGCGTTGGCTGCATTGAATTCTGCTTCGCTGGTGACGAACGCTACCTTTAGGACAACAGGATTGCCGGGGACAACTTCAATTACTTTGCCGGGAACTTCCGGGAACTCGAGACCACAGGCTGCGAGCCAGGTGATCTTAGCTTTATCACCTCCGGCTTTCAAATCGGAGACCACGGAAGCGATGGTCATATCTTTGCGAGCAGCTTCGAGCTCGGCCGACGATGGAAACTTGTAAGTATCCGGGCGCGTGGGTGAAGTGGCCGCCAGCGAAATCAGTTCGTTCATCTGTGCATCAATCAAATGTTCGCAGGCCGGCTGCTGATAGTTCAAAAGCTGTTTGCGCAGGTACGGCCGCACCTGAGCTTCGGTGGGACCTTTCAGCGAAATCGATTGAGCCAGCGCCCAGAAACCATCCAAGGTCTGCGGCGGCTGCATCTGCAGGTAGGCAACTCCCAAACGGAAACGCAGAACCGGATCTGTGGGAGCATCGGCGATGGCCGCTTTGTATCCTTCGACAGCGGTCTTGTAATCCTTCAGGAGGCCGGCCGAAAGCCCCAGCACGCTGTTGAGCAGGGGTTGAACCTGCTTCTTGGTCTGGGCCCATTGCTCCTCGGTGGTGCCTTGCGGAGGTTTCATTTCTGAGAGGAGCTTCAGGCCTGCTTGCGCCGCGTCGCGGGCTTTGGTCGCGTTCGCGACAGCATTAGGGTCTTTATCGTTGAATGTCGTGTAATAGGCGACCGACCGCAAGTAATAAGCCTCAAGTTTGATCGTGGGATCGACCTTGTCTCCCAACGCCAATTCCTTGTCGGCAAACTCCATCACTTTGGGAGGATTTTTTAGCTCATTGTAAGTCTGGTAGTAGGCCCGATAGGCGTAGCCGAGAAGCGAAGAGTTTGGATACTTGGACATAAAATCGTCCAACAACTTCAAGCGCTGTTGCGCATTTTTCTCGTCGGCGGCGGCCTTGTAAGCATTGTATTCAGCAGGGGTATACGCCTGCCCTTGCGCCTGCTGCTGTTGAGCAGGCTGTTCCTGCGCGGCAATGTTGCCGAGCGCTCCGCTTCCCAATAACAATGCCAGGGACCCCAAGGCCATCAACCTCGCCGCAGCCATGAGCCTGGTCCCAAAACCTTGCAGACTGCACGTTCGCCTCATCATTCGTCTCCTCGCAAAAATGCTGATGGATTATAGGGAATCCGTTCATCGCCCGCAAGCGCGATTCCCACATTTTAAGATGGCGGTACTTAGCCGACCAGTAGCCAAGCAAAGACCGGTGCTATTCACCTGAATGGTAAGATGAGGAAAGTTGCCTAAAGGTGGCATGGGGCTCCACAGGACAGCTGCGCCAGGAGAATAGGTCCAGGAGATAGCAAGTGAAAGATGGAAAATCGGAGTCGAATTCTTTGTCACGTTCACCATCAGGCTTATCGGGGATTGATTCGCCGTTGAGAGATCAGGTGGCGTTAGTGACAGGCGGGAGCCGGGGCATTGGCCTGGCAATCGCGAGGAGGCTTGGAGAGCTCGGAGCGCGCGTGGCCATTTGTGGGCGTCGCGCTGAAGCCCTCGCGGCTGCCACCGATCGTTTGCGGAAGGAAAATATTGAGGCAGTGTCCATTCCGGCGGATCTCACCCTGTCAGCCGACATCAAGAACCTAGTTGAACGCACGCAGCGCACTCTGGGTCCAATCGAAATTCTTGTTAACAATGCCGGCGTGGGAGTTTTTGGCTCGGCCCTCCAGCTTACAGAAACAGATTGGGACATGGTGTTAGACACCAATTTGAAGGCAGTGTTCCTGCTCTGCCGAAGCGTAGGCGCGGAGATGAAGCGACGCCGCAAAGGGGACATCATCAATATCAGCTCGCTCGCTGGGAAAAATGCAATCCCGGGCGGAGCAATTTATTGCGCCTCAAAGTGGGGATTGCAGGGCTTGAGCTATTGCTTAGCGGAAGAACTACGCGAAGACGGGATCCGCGTCAGCGTGATTTGTCCCGGGAGCGTCGCTACGGAATTTTCGCCGCATGCGGGGAAAGCCGAGTCGAAAATGCTTCAACCGGACGACGTAGCCCATGCGGTGGCAGCGCTCTTGACGCAATCTTCAGGAAGCTTTATCAGCGAAGTGCTGCTCCGACCAACGCGCAAGCCCTAACTCAGATGTACCCCTAGGGCAGGGAGCCCGCATCTTACACATGGACTTTGCGCGATTGGCAGGAAGAGTTACAAGGATTCGTCAACTGCGAGACGTTTTGTGTGCTTCGCGTGTAAGACCAGGTTTGCTGCTCTTCGACCCAGAAGGGGTGTGTAGTTGACGTTGGAAAAGGAGAATCAATGATGCAAACGTTATTGTCTGCATGGACGTTGGTATCTAGGCGGAGATTATTGCTTGATTTTTTGGTGACCGCGACAATGCTGGGACTGCTGATAGCCCCGTCGGGCCGGGCACATTCGGCCGTGACTAGCGCAACGTGGCAAGTCGATCCTCGGCATTCGGCAGCCGAATTTTCGGTGCGTCATTTGATGATATCGAACGTCCGCGGACAGTTCAGCAAAGTGACCGGCACAGTAAATCTCGACGACCAGGATGTCACCAAATCGAGCGTAGACGTGACCATTGACGCGACTACGATCGACACACGCGAACCCGACCGTGATAAACATCTGCGCAGCGCGGACTTTTTTGACGTGCAAACTTTTCCAACAATGACATTCCATTCGAAGCGCGTCACACCAGCGGGCCCTGGGAAGCTAAAGATTACTGGCGACTTAACGATCCGCGGCGTGACGCATGAAGTGACCTTTGACGTAGAAGGCCCCGCGAGACCGATTAAGGAACCCTCGGGGGCGCGGCGTTCGGCAGCAACGGCGACGACACAGATCAACCGGCAAGATTACGGAGTGAAGTGGAACCGGAACATGGATAATGGCGGGGTGGTGGTGGGAGATACTGTCACCATCACGGTAGACCTTGAGTTTGTCCAAAAGCCAGCGACGCCGGACGCGAAGTAACCCCATAGGATAGTAGAGAAGCCGGTTACTTGCGGAGCAGGCGCTAATGTTAAAAGAAGCAATTGCATGGAAAAACCTGCAGAAGCAAAATATCCAATTCACGAAATTGTGCGGCGGCGATGGAGTCCCCGGGCTTTTTCACCGCGTGCAGTAACGGCCGATACCCTACGAAGTTTGTTTGAGGCGGCTCGCTGGTCGCCCTCTTCTTTTAATGCGCAGCCGTGGGCATTCCTCGTGGCCGCGAAAGAGGATCGCGAAAACTTCGATCGAATTTTGGACACGCTTGTGGAGCAAAATCGCGCTTGGGCGCAACGTGCCGCGGTGCTAATGATCAATGCCGCTAAAAAGAAGTTCGACCATGATGGATCGCTGAATCGCCATACGCTTTATGACTTAGGTCAAGCCACGGCATATCTGACGATGCAGGCCACGTCGATGGGTCTTGTGGTGCATCAGATGGCAGGATTCTCGCCAGCGAAGGCCCGGGAACTTTTCCAGATACCCGAAGAATGGGAGCCCGGCGCCGCGATAGCATTAGGGTATCCAGCCGAGGCGCGTGAGATTCCTGAAATTCTGCGCGAGAAGGAAAAGGTACCGCGGGTGCGTAAGCCTATCGAGGAGTTTGTGTTCGGAGGGATGTGGGGTCGAGCGTCCGCGATTGTAAAATGATGGCCTGCAGTTACTCATGAATGGAACGCTCCAATTCGTGGTGCGGCACGGGTACCTGGTTGTGCTGGTGTGGGTGTTTGCCGAGCAGCTTGGCTTGCCGCTGCCGTCCATACCTTTGCTTTTGGCAGCTGGCGCGCTCGCGGGGATCGGGCGCATGAATTTTTTCGCGACAGCGGCAATAGCGGTTCTGGCGGCGCTTGCGAGCGACATGCTTTGGTATCAGCTCGGACGCAACAAAGGCGCTAAAGTCCTTCACTTCCTTTGCCGCATTTCGCTCGAGCCAGACTCGTGTGTTCGCAACACGGAATCGGTGTTTGCGCGCCATGGAGCAAAATCGCTGCTGGTTGCGAAATTCATTCCCGGGCTTACTACGGCGGCGCCGCCGCTGGCAGGTATTTTTCAGATGAAGCTTACACGCTTCCTATTATTTGACGCGTTGGGCGCCACACTGTGGGCGTGCACGTTTCTTGGCCTAGGATACGCATTCAGCGGCGAGCTTGAGCGCATTGCGGACCAGGCGGTCAAGCTGGGCGGCGGGCTGCTATTTTTAGTGGTGGGGGTCCTGGGCGCGTATATTCTCTGGAAAATTGTTTATCGGCGGCGATTCCTGCGAGAACTGCGCATCGCGAGGATCACAGCAGAAGAGTTAAAGAAGAAAGTTGATGCCGGCGAAGATATCGTCATCGTGGATTTGCGCCACTCCCTCGAGCTTGAAGCCGACCCGGAGGGGATTCCCGGCGCTTTGCACCTGGATGCTGGGAATCTGGAAAAATATGACGCGCAGATTCCTCGGGGGCGCGATATCGTTCTTTATTGCACTTGACCAAATGAGGCGACCAGCGCCCGTGTGGCGCTGCTGCTACGGAGGAAGGGGATCAAGAATATTCGACCACTTGAAGGGGGCCTCGATGCCTGGCGCGAGCGGGGGTATCCGGTGGCCGCGCACACTGCAGGCGCAGCTATCTCTAACAGTCCTGCGCTTGTCGGCTAAGTCTAAGCTGTTGCACGGGCTCCTCATGGTGGATTTTATGGCTTGGGATTTTCTTGAGCTAACTACAATGTCGTAGAGAATTCCTCGCGGAGTTCATCGGTACCGCCCTTGACACGAAAACAGAAAGGCAGACTTATCGAGGGGCGAGCCAAACGTGAGCAGAAGTTTTGTAACCGAAGGCGACGGTGATGAGCAGCCTATAGACGCGGGAGAACGATGCCCTTCTGCGCCTGATACTTGCCTTTCTTATCCTTGTACGATATTTCGCAATCTTCATCGGATTGAAAGAAAACGACCTGGCAGAGGCCTTCATTGGCGTAGATTTTTGCCGGCAGTGGCGTGGTGTTGCTGATTTCGAGGGTTACGAAACCTTCCCACTCAGGTTCAAAGGGAGTGACATTGACAATGATTCCGCAGCGGGCATAGGTGGACTTGCCCATGCAAATGGTGAGGACGTTTCGAGGGATGCGAAAGTATTCGACCGAGCGGCCAAGCGCAAATGAATTTGGCGGGATGATGCACACCGCACCTTTGAATTCGACGAATGATTTAGGATCGAAGTGTTTCGGGTCTACGATGGTCGAGTTAACATTGGTAAAGATATTGAACTCGTCGGCCACGCGAATGTCGTACCCGTAGGACGAGACGCCGTAGCTGATGACGCCGTCGCGCACCTGGCGATCTTCGAACGGTTCAATCATTTTGTGCTCATTGGCCATACGGCGGATCCAGAAGTCGGGCTTGACCGTCATGCGTGCCTCCTGAATTGCAGAAGTTTGCGCGAAGAAAAAGCAGCGAAGTTTAGTACACGGCGAGCACCTTGACAACCTGCATGGGGATGTCTAGCATGAGCGTTTGCTTCTTCGGTGGGCATTTGTGGCCGCCGCGCTGAAACCATCGTTCGGAAGCTTCGGAGGCAAGAGTGATAAAGTTGGACATCGTCAATGCGGTCGTCAGTCGCGCCGGCGTTACCCGTACGAAAGCGGAGCAGGCTGTAGAGACTGTGTTTCAGGCATTAAAGGCGGCACTCGGCCGCGGCGAGCGTATTGAGCTTCGCCGCTTTGGGGTCTTTAATGTGCGGCCGCGAAAGACGGGTATCGGACGGAATCCTCGGACCGGAGAAGAGGTGATGATTCCTCCGGGAAAGGCCGTGCGTTTCAAGCCTGGGAAAGAGTTGCAAGCCCTCTGATTGCAGGCTCCAAAAGCTCAGATCCCCGCCACAAGTAATCCGGCAGAGCGGCACCGACAAATTTGTGAGCGCCTTTCCTGATTCGCGCGCATCTTATTGTACATGAGCAGCGTCAATGGAGGTGTCCCGAGTGACGTAGATTTCCTGGAGCGCGAACCCACTGCCGCCGAGGCGTACCTTCCACCGCCGCTACCACCACCGTGGAAACCTTACAATCGAAGACGCTCGCTGGCCATTGCCGTCGCACTGTTCGTGATGACGCTCATGACTTCGCTTGCTACCGGGGCGCAGTTCGCCGCAGCCTTCGCGCAAAATGAAACTTTCTCTGGAGATGAGCTGTTCCGCTTCTACGTGGCTATTTTTACTGCACCACGACTGCTTCTCCCGGGTGTCCCATTCGCGTTAACACTGCTGGGCATTCTTCTGACGCACGAGCTCGGACACTGGTTTGCCTGTCGCAAGTACGGCATTGTTGCGAGCTATCCATATTTCATCCCCGCACCAACGATAATCGGTACACTCGGGGCCTTCATCCGCATCCGATCGCCCATCCGCGACCGGCGCGCGTTGTTTGACGTGGGCCTTTCCGGACCGGTGGTGGGATTCATGCTTGCGGTTCCGGCGCTAGCCATCGGTCTGCTGAAAGCGAAAATTATTCCCGGTGTGCAGACGGGCTCACAACTCATTTTTGGCGATCCACTGATACAACAAGTGTTGGAGCGCATGATTGTTCCTGGAGTTCATGAGAATAATATTTTGCTGCATCCAATCGGACGCGCCGCGTGGGTCGGATTATTCGCAACAGCGCTGAATCTTCTACCCGCGGGCCAACTGGATGGCGGGCACATTCTGTACTCGGTGGCGAGCAAGCGTCATCGGTACGTGACCCTTGGCGTGGCGCTGGCCATGGTGCCCCTGTACATCTTCTTCAAATGGCAAGGCTGGCTGCTGTGGTCGGTACTCCTACTTTTTCTCGGTTTCCGTCATCCGCCCTTAATTGACCGCTGGCATCCACTCGACCGCAAGAGGCTGATCTGGGCTGGAGTTGCGCTGCTGATTTTTGTGCTTTGTTTTATGGCCGCTCCGGTGCTCCAGCAAGATTAAACACACGTGTTCTTTTTTTGGAAGGCTGCCGTTTTGCGTAGCACCCAGTCGATAGTATCGCGACCTAGAACAGGCTTAGCGGATCCATGTCAATGAGAACCGCTTTTTCGGGTATGCCTTCCTTTGCGCGAAACGCCATAGCCGCTGCGAGCGCCTTGGTCAATCCGCCGCGTTTCGGCGACTTGAGTAAAAATTGAAAACGGTAGTCGCGCTTCAGGCGCGCCAGGGGCGCAGCTGCCGGACCGAGGACCCTGATTCCCTGCCCCTCGAACGGCGCGAGGAATTCTGCGAGGCGCCGCGACCATCGAATAGCATTTTCGATTTTGGCATCGCGTACGACCACGTTGGCGAGTGCTGAGAATGGCGGATACATCATCAGTTTGCGAAAGTGCAGCTCACGCTCGAAGAATGCGAGATAATCCTGTTGCGCGGCAGCCTGAATGGCATAGTGCTCTGGGTAAAAGGTTTGAACCAACACGGTGCCCGTGAGATCACCACGGCCGGCGCGGCCGGCGACTTGGGTTAGCAGCTGAAAGGTGCGTTCGGCAGCCCGGAAATCAGGGAGGCTCAGCGAGGCATCGGCGGCGACTACACCAACCAGTGTGACACGGTGGAAGTCATGCCCTTTGGCAACCATTTGTGTGCCCACGAGAATGTCGAGCTGGCCCGATGCGAACGCTCCGAGAATTTGCTGGTACTCGCGCTTGCTGCGCGCGGTGTCGCGATCGAGCCGCGCGATGCGGGCGTCCGGGAACTCCGCGCTAAGTCTCTCTTCCAGCTGCTCGCTGCCCTCACCAAAGAAATGAATGTGCTCGGAGCCACACTTGGGACAAAGTCTCGGTACTTCCGTCGAGGACCCGCAATAATGACAAGCCAGGCGATTGCGGCGTTTATGATAGGTCATCGAGATACTGCAATTTACGCATTGCACTGCTGCGCCGCAACTCCGGCATAACACAAACCAAGAATAGCCGCGACGGTTGATGAGCACCAGCGCTTGGGTACCATTTGACAGGCACTCTGCCAGCGCGTCGCGCAAATGAGAAGAAATTGGACCAGTCTTGAAGGTTTGGCGGAATTCGTCGCGTAGACTTACGATGGCAACCCGCGCCATTGGACGATTGGCAACCCGCGAAGCGAGAGTAATCAGACGATACTTTCCGGATTGCGCGTTGCAGTAACTTTCGAGGGATGGAGTCGCAGAACCGAGCAGCGCCACTGCACCTTCAAGCTTCGCTCGTACGATCGCCGTATCGCGGCCGTTATAACGCGGCGTTTCCTCTTGTTTGTAGCTGGCTTCCTGTTCCTCATCCACGATGATCAGCCCGAGTTTTTCGAGCGGCGCGAAGACCGCTGAACGCGTCCCGACGACAACACGTGCTTCGCCGTGCCGCACCCGCCACCATTCGCCCGCGCGCTCGGAATCGCTAAGTGCCGAGTGCAGCACGGCAACGCCTTCGAATCGCGCACCAAACCACGCGCGGCACTGGCGACCGACCCACAGTGTCAGCGCAATCTCCGGAACGAGCACCAGGGCCGTCTGGCCGCGGGCCAGCGTCTCCTGGATGCTGCGCAGATAAACTTCTGTTTTCCCGCTGCCGGTCACACCGTGAAGCAGTCCGACCGTGAATTTCTGGGTGTCGAGCCAGCTGCGAATTTCATCAACGGCGTACGCTTGCTCGGGGTTCAGCACATTCGCGGGCGGAGTGAAATCTGCGTCAAAGGAGTCTTCCGCAGGGTCGAGTGGCTCCTCCCAAGACTCGAGCGCACCCCGTGCGATCAGCCGCTCGACGAACGTGCGGGAAGTAGCGGTCAGCTTTAACAGCTGAGAGAGCGGCAGGGGTCCGCGCTCCTGTTGGAGCATGTGGCGAATGCGCTCGATGGCCACGAAGAACTTGCTTTCGGGCAAATGGGACGAATCAGGTGACGATGGTGACCATTGAGCATTCCATGAAACGATTTTCTGAAGGCGTCCCTTGCGTTTCTCGGTGCGCTCCCGGGATTCAACCCATCCGCGGCGCATCAGTCGCGTCATAATCGCCTGGCTAAGTGGATCCTTGCGGGTGCGCTTCGGTTTACTGGCGACACCAGCCTCGGAAAGGCGCATCAGAAAGGCGAGCTCGTCTTTTTCGGAGGAGGTGAGAGTTTCGCGCGAGGAGAGATTCAGCACCGCTTCTTTTCCCGCTGCGGTGATGGCCAGCTCGCGCTTAGTGCGCACTTCCACGAGCGGAGGCAACATTGCGCGAAACACTTCACCCGGTGGCGCGACGTAGTAGTCGGCCAGCCACCGGCCAAGTTCGAGTAATTGCGGGGAAAGCGCCGGACAGGGATCGAGGACCTGAACAATTTCTTTGAATTGGGCGATGTCTGGCAGCTTAGCGCTTCGGCCGACAACGACACCGACCATCGAGCGACGCCCAAAGGGCACAACTACGCGGCATCCTGGCAAAACAGCATCGCGCAGCGCGGTGGGTATGGCGTAGGTAAAGACGGTTCGCAGCGGCACCGGAAGTGCCACGTCGCAGTACCAGGCTTCCATGGGCGCCTAGTGTAACAGTAGGAAGAAATCAGCGGTTTCGCGCGTAAACCGCACGGGCGTTTTTCAGATCAGTGACTGATGAGGGCAATCCCCGCGAAGATTAGAACGATTCCTGGCCATTGCCAGCGGGTAATGCGCTCGCGCAGAAATAATGCAGCCAGAGCAACCGTCACCGCCCCATAGAGCGACACCAGTACACTCACCACGGCGACTTGTTCGGTCGTGTCGCCGAAATTGTTGGCGACAAATGCTCCGGTATCGAGGACTGCCATCATAAGCAAAATCCACCATGTTCGACCCATGGTCGGGTTTAGCGACTGCCGCAGCGGTGCAGCAAGCAAGCCTACCACGGAAAAACTTGTAAGTCGGATCATCCACACTGCCGCAGTGCTACCCACGCGCGGCACCACGCGAATGCCAAGTAGCCAGAAAAGCACGCCGAAGCCCAGCGCTGACACGACGGCCCACGCGACCCCTCGCGGCCACCGTCCCGTTTGCTGCGGTTCCATTTCTGCGAACTGCCCGGCGTTAACACCCGTGGGGTCTTCGGCCTCCGCCGAGTTTCCAAAAGACAGCAGGATGACTCCGGCAATCGTCGCTGTAACTCCCGTGGCGCGCCAAATGGTAAGTGTCTCGCCACTGGCCATTGCCAGCAGCACGGTCAGCACAGGATAGCTTGCCGAAATCGGCGCCACTATCGCCAGCTTGCCAATTTCAAAGGAACGATACAGCGCGAGCGTCGCCACCATGTTGCAGCATCCCGCAAGAATTCCCCAGGCCCACGGTTGCCAACCTGAGCCGTCGGTCAGGTGTCCCCATCCATTCAGGGGGCGCATGCCAATTGTCAAAATACCCAAACCCAAGCCTTGCATGAAAAACATGGTGCGGTAGGTCCCTATGCGGCGGCTGACAAATCTGGCAGAGAAGTCAGAGATGCCCCAGGCCAGCGCCGCTACGAGTCCGAGCAGGATTCCCATTTCGGAGAGATTATGGACGTGGCGCTTTCTTTGAGGGCAGGCCCAAAGCAGCCATCACTTTTTGAAGGTCTTTCCAAACGTCGGCCTTAGCGTGAGGATTGCGCAACAGATAAGCGGGATGATAGGTAGCCATTAAAGGTATACCTCGAAACTCAAGCCACTGCCCGCGGAATTGCGAAATACCTTTCTCGGTTTCCAGCAAAGCTTTTGAGGCGATGGCCCCGAGGCAGACGATGACTTTTGGAGAAATCACTGCTAGTTGGCGCAGCAAAAACGGAGAACACGTGGCCATTTCATCTTTTTCAGGGGCGCGATTGCCGGGCGGCCGGCATTTGACGACGTTGCAGATGTACACGTCTTGCCGGCGGAGGCCCATAGCCTCAATCATCTGATTCAAAAGCTTTCCAGCACGTCCGACAAATGGCAGGCCTTGCACATCCTCATCGTGCCCGGGGCCTTCGCCAACAAAAACCAATTGAGCTTTAGAGCTGCCATCGCCGAAAACAATTTTCGATCTTCCTTCACACAACCGGCAGCGCCGGCAATCTCCGAGATCGGCAAGGATGGTCTCGAGAGACTCTACTTGCGCAAGCGGCGGGGCTTCGAATAAGGATCTGGGTTTCTGAGTGACCCTGAACAATTCTGCGGGCGGAGCGAGGGCCAACGTCGCCGCGGCCGGGCTTCGTTCCGGCGCCGCCGCAGGCTCGGCGGATGAGGCCAAAGATGAGGCACGGTCGAGATAGAATGATCCGATTCCCAACTCTTCAAAGTAGCGCAGCGTATCTCCAACTTTTTTTCGTCGGGTCGAATCGAGAGGAACAGGCATCGTTGGCGCTAAGAAGTAACCTGACGACTGACCGGCGCCCGGCGCGCACTTTCTTTCAAGCGCAGCACTTGATCCAAGACGCGTCCGGCTACTTCACCCTTGGTCATCGGGGGAAGAGATGCTTCCTGCGCGTCACGAGTAAAGAGCGAAACCACATTAGTATCGAGATCGAATCCGGCTCCCTGTTGGGTTACGTCATTGGCAACAATCAGGTCGACAGCTTTTTCCTGAAGTTTCGCGCGCGCGTTTTCGGCTAGGTGATCGGTCTCAGCGGCAAAACCCACGAGAATCCGGTGCCCTTTTTCGCGTGCTACCTCAGCTAGAATATCGGAGGTGGGTTCGAACTCGAGGATGAGGCGATTCTTATCGCGTTTCATCTTCGTAGCGCGGGGCGCCACGGGACGATAATCCGCAACGGCGGCCGCCGCGATCACCACGGTTGCGTCGGAAAGATGCTCGAATACGGCGCGGCGCATTTCTTCGGCGCTGCGCACCAGCACGCGCTCTGCGGCGCTCGGCTTTTCGAGGGACGTGGGCCCGCTCACCAAAATCACGCGCGCACCACGACGAGCGGCAGCCTCTGCGATCGCATAGCCCATCTTGCCCGACGAACGGTTCGTAAAATATCGCACTGGATCAAGATCTTCGCAGGTAGGCCCAGCTGTCACCAGAACAGTTTCGCCTTCAAGGTCCCGCTGTATGTTCAGCGTGCCGAGCACAGCGGCCACAATCGCCTCGGTTCCTGCCAAGCGCCCAGCACCAGTCATGCCGCAGGCCAGATATCCTTCATCAGGTTCGACGATGCGCACTCCCCGGGCCCGCAAAATATTTACATTTTCCTGCGTTGCCCGGTGCTCCCACATGTTGACGTTCATCGCTGGGGCGACCACCACAGGCGCAGTTGTCGCCAGATACAGGGTGGTCAAGAAATCGTCGGCGATGCCGCGGGCCAGCTTGGCCAGAATGCCAGCCGTGGCCGGGGCAATAAGGAGTAGATTGATTCGCTGGGCAACTGCGATGTGCTCGATGGCGCTTTCAACATTTGCGGGCTCGCTGGCTGCGTCGCTGAACATTGAGGTAATGACTTTCTGTCCGGTCAACGCAGCGAAGGTGAGCGGTGTGACAAACTCTCGCGCGTTTCGGGTCATGACTACTTGGACGTCGAAATGTTCTTCCTGCAATCGGCGCACAAGCTCAGCCGCCTTGTAAGCCGCGACTCCCCCGGAAACGCCAAGAGCGATTTTCATATTCAGCGCTGCGGCTAAGACTTGCGCCGCTTGGCCTCTTTCTCTTCCGCCGTTTCAGGAAGCTCGGGCGGCTGGTATTCGAGGACCCCCTGGTCCAATTCTTCCATGGCCACGCGTGTGGGTTTGTGCGATCGCGGATGGTCAACGATCGGAGGCGCGCCGGCCATTAATTGCCGTGCGCGGCGTGCAGCTACCACCACATAGGCAAACTGGCTCTCGGGTGTCTGCTTCAGTACGACCATAGAAATTTAACCTCCAAAAGATTCGAGAAGTTTCTGCACGCGCTCGCCATTTCGCGCACTGGAGCAACGCGCGGCAGTAACGATGGACTGAACTTCGCTGCCCGCGCGCTCGATATCATCGTTGACTACACAATAATCATAATACTTGCTGAAGGCCATAATCTCGTCTC